>Ga0105248_10000688_pt1 | contig 38162 bp, 33 predicted proteins | sample KBSS34metaG_FD_81524 | JGI IMG/M metagenome (GOLD analysis project Ga0105248, IMG submission 81524) | Switchgrass rhizosphere microbial communities from Kellogg Biological Station, Michigan, USA - KBS S3-4 metaG | ecosystem: Host-associated > Plants > Roots > Rhizosphere > Soil | place...
GACCGCACCGTGTACAGGATCGCTGTCGAGCGCGCATGCGCATGGTTCGCCGGCTGCCGTTCAGTGCGCATACGTCGTGCTAGAGTATTTTTGCCACATCGGCACGATCGAGTCGTCGACTTCGGAGCACGTAATCATGGGCAGTCACCGCGAAATGGTGCTTTCGGGCCCGGCGAAAGACGCGGCCTTGCGGGAGATGTACGCGGAAATCAGCGCGCGCAACATGTTTCCGTTCTGGGCCAAGAGCTCGGACGTCGAGCACGACGAGATTCGTCAGCTCATGAACGGACCCAAGCCCGTGCCCTTCCGCTGGAGCTACAAGAACGACATCGAATCGTTGTTGTACCGTTCAGCAGATTTGATCACGGCCGAGGACACGGACCGACGCTCGCTCGTGCTGATCAATCCCGGTCTCGCGCCCCGCCGCGCGACCGTGAGCACGCTGTACACCGCTTACCGGCTGAACGATCCCAACGAGGTGATGCCGCCGCACCGTCACACCGCCAGCGCCATTCGTTTCGGCTTGACCGGCGCCAAAAACTTTACCGGCGTCGAGGGCGAGGACATCACGTTCGGCCCCGGCGACATGGTGCTGACGCCCCGCGACACCTGGCACAACCACGGCAACATGGGCGACGCGCCCGCCATCAATCTTTCCGTGCTCGATTACCCGCTTGTCGAGAATCTGAATGCCCTTGCGTTCGATCACGACTACAAGGAAAGCGGCGTCGCGAAGAAGAAGCAGACGGCGCGCTTCCCCTCGGACTATTCCGCGCGAGTCTACGGCGCCGGTGGCCTGAAGCCGCGCTTCGTCAACCATTTCCGCGGCGTCGGCGGCTCGTCGCCGATGTTCGTCTATCGGTACGAGGCGATGCGCGAGCTGCTCGAAAAGCATCGCGACTACGCCGACAACCCGCACGAAGGCCTCCTGATCGAGTACATCGATCCACTGACCGGCGGGCCGGTCTACAAGACGATGACGTTCTTCATGCAGATGGTGCGCAAGGGCGAGGCGACGTTGCCGATCAGGCAATCGGCGAGCCTCCTCGTCGCGCCGTTCGAAGGCCGGGGTCACGCGCTGATCGACGGCCAGCGCTTCGAGCTGGAAGCCTTCGACACCGTTGCGATTCCAGGCGGCCGCTGGGTCGAGTACATCAACGACGGCGCCGATCCGCTGATCCTCTTCGTGGCGAGCGACGAACCGGCGCTGGCGGCATTCGGCCTGCTCACGCGGTACGGCCGAAACGCGGCGGGCGACGTCGTCGATCTGCGGTAGGCAGCGGACCGGAATGGCGCGCGCGTCGAATACCAGGCTTGTCGGCCACATCGACTGTCCCGGCGGCGGACAGGTCGCCTGGGACAACAACATCCTCTACGTGTCGCACATGCGGCCGCCGGACGGCACGTCGGTCTACGATGTCGCCGATCCGAAGCACCCGAAACTTCTCGCGAGCCTCGAAGTTCCGATGGGTTGGCATTCGCACAAGGTCCGCGTCGCGAACGGGCTGATGGTGATCAACTACGAAAAGTTTCGGGAAGGCGCGCCGGAATTCGGCGGCGGTCTTGGAATCTTCGACGTTTCCACGCCTTCGAAGCCGAAGCTCGTGAACAAGTGGCGTGTCACCGGAGAGGCGGGCGGCGTGCACCGGTTCGACTTCGACGGTCGCTACGCCTACATCTCACCTACGGCGGAGGGGTTCGTCGGCAACATCATGATGATCCTCGACCTCGCCAAGCCGAATGCGCCCGAGGAAGTGGGGCGATGGTGGATCCCCGGACAGCATATCGCGGGAGGCGAGGAATATCCGTGGAACGACTACGTAAAGCCGCGCTGTCATCATCCGCTGCGTCATGGCGACCGGTTGTACGTTTCCTACTGGCACCATGGTTTTTACATTCTCGATATTTCGGACATGCGCAAGCCGACGCTGGTCTCCGGCATCAATCCGGGTCCGGCCGATCCGCATCCGACGCATACGGCGCTGCGCTTGCCCCGTAAGTTGAAGGGCCGCGACATCATGCTCGTGGCCGATGAAGACGTCGCGAAGTTGCGCCCGTCGGCGCCGGCTTTTGCTTGGATCTATGACATCACATTCGAGAAGCAACCGATGCCCATCGCGACCTTCCAGGTGCCGGGACTCGACACCGATGGCTCACCGCAGCCGCCGATGATGGGCTGCCACCAGCCGGCCGAACGCTTTCCCGGCACGATCGTTCCTTTCGCGTGGTTCGCGCGCGGTTTGCGCCTCGTCGACGTGAGCGATCCTTTTGCGCCGCGCGAGGTCGGCTTCTACGAGCCCGATCCGCCGAAGGGCTACGACATGGTCTCGTCCAACGACGTGACGGTGGATCCCTCCGGGCTCATGTACCTGATCGACCGTCAGCGCGGGCTCGACATCATCGAAGGCACCGTGTCGTGAAACAACCCAGACAGCGCTGCAACGTAAGCGCGAAGGGGGCCCGGAGCGCGAATCAAACGACGAAGCGCGAAACGATGAAGCGCGAATCAACGACGAAGTGCGTAACGCGGAGGGGAGGCCAGTGACCAATTCGGCGATCGAAGTCTACGGCAAGAAGAATCCGAACCTGCCTTTTCATCCGGCCGTTCGCGCCGGTGACTATGTCTACGTATCGGGCCAGGTCGGCAAGGATGAGAACGGCAACATGGTGGCCGGCACGATCGAAGAGGAGACGCGCGCGACGCTCGAGACGGTGAAGCGCGTCCTCGCAGACGCCGGCTGCCAGCTGTCCGACGTGGTCAAGGTCACGACATTCCTCGAGGACGCCCGCGATTTCGGGCGCTACAACGGGGTCTTCAAGGAATATTTTCCGGAGGGACGAATTGCGCGCACCACGGTTGAGGCGCGCGCAGTGATCAGCACGAAGATCGAAATCGATTGCATTGCCTACAAGCCCGTTGACGCGCAACGCGACATTCCTTAGGAAACCGACATGATTGAGCTACTCGGCCGGGCAACGTCCGGCAACGTACAGAAAGTGATTTTCCTGCTCGAGGAACTGGGGTTGCCTTACGAGCGCAAGGATTACGGCCGCCAGTTCGAGAACACGAACACTGCCGAATACGCGGCGATGAACCCGACGAAAAAGGTTCCGACGCTGGTCGATGGCGACACCACCGTGTGGCAGTCGAACACGATCCTGCGCTATCTCGCGAACAAGACGACGAGCCCGCTCTACCCGGCCGACCCCGTGCAGAGGTCGAAGGTCGAGTGCTGGATGGACTGGACGCTGGCAGAGCTGAACCCCGCGTACCTCGGCGGGTTTAGAGACGCGAAGAAGCCGGAGGCGGAACGCGCGCCGGACACCGGAACCAATCTCGCCAACGAGCTCACCGTGCTCGAGGGCCAGCTCGCGCGAGGTGAATGGGTGGCAGGGTCGCGGTTTTCGCTCGCCGACATCGCCCTCGGGCCGATCGTCAAGCGCTGCGTCGCATTTCCGCTGGGTCTGCCCGCATTTGCGAAGACGCAGGCATGGATCGCGGCGCTGCAGAAGCGTCCGGCATTCCAGAAGGCGACGGCTACGGGTTGAGGAGCTTCCGCACAACGCACGTGGACCGCGTTTGCACGAGATGCGGATGACTGCGAGACGAACAAAGGTCGTGGTCACGGGGATGCGGAGGCTGCGCAGGCAACCATCGTTCGAGCTGCACATGTGATGAGCGCACCGGCAAGCACGGCGCCGCCTGCGCTCGCGCACATCGTGGCGCGCGGCGTATGCGTCGATTTCACGGTTGCCGGACGCGTGAATCGCGTGCTGCACGACGTCAACCTCGCCGTGGCCAAAGGCGGCTTCGTGTCGCTCATCGGGCCGTCGGGATGCGGCAAGAGCACGCTTCTCAACGTGCTCGCGGGATTGCTCGTCCCTACGGCCGGTGACGTCTCGGTCGGGGGTGTTGCACCGATCGAAGCCGTCCGTCAGCGTCGCATCGGCGTGGTCTTTCAGGAAGCGACACTGCTGCCCTGGAAGAACGCGCTCGACAACGCGGCGCTGTTGATGGAAGTGGCGCACGCGGGCCGCACGCGCGACGAGATTCGCGAGCGGGCGCTGGAAATGCTGCGCCTCGTGGGGCTCGAGCATGCCGCGGACAAGCGCCCGGCACAGTTGTCGGGCGGAATGCGTCAGCGCGTCTCGATCGCGCGGGCGCTGGCGCTCGATCCCGAAGTGCTGATGATGGACGAGCCATTCGGAGCGCTCGACGCGATCACCCGCGAGGAGATGGGCGATTTCCTGCTGGAAATCTGGGAACGAACGAAAAAGACGATCGTCCTGGTCACGCATTCGATCGATGAAGCAGCCTTCCTGTCCGGTGAAGTGATCGTCATGGCAAAGAATCCGGCGCGCATCATCGAAGTGACGCCGATCGCGCTGCCCTATCCGCGTAACGAGCAAAGCTATTCGGCGCCGGAGTTTGCGCACGCGACCGCGCGGTTGCGCCGACTGCTCAAGGAAGGACATCGGCAGGCGGTGGCCGCATGACGGTTACGGTCGACGACAATCGTGTACCTCTCCGCAATGCCGTCGAGGCCGGCGCACGGCCCGCCGGAGAAAGGCGCACTGCGCTGGCAGCGTTGCTGCCCGCGTTCGGGCTGTTCATGGGCATCATCGCCTTATGGGAGGCTGTGTCACGAATCTTCAAGCTGCCCGAGTTCGTCCTGCCGGCGCCGACGTCGATTCTCGAGGTGCTTGTCTCGCGTCAGCGCGAGCTTGGTTTTGCCGCGTATGTCACCGCAACCGAAGTGGTTCTGGGTTTTTTGATTTCCGCGCTGGTCGGTGCCACCGTCGCACTCGTCATCGCGCGTTTCACGGCGTTCGGACGAGCGCTGTATCCACTCGTCGTGCTGTTTCAGAACGTGCCGAAGGTCGCCCTGGCGCCCCTTTTCATTCTGTGGTTCGGATTCGATCTAGCCCCGAAGGTCCTGCTCATCGTCGTCATTGCGTTCTTCCCCGTCGCGATCAACATGCTCGTCGGGTTGCAGACGGTCGATGCAAACCTGATCGCGCTCATGCGCTCGGTTGGCGCAAGCAGGAACGAAATCCTGCGACGGATCCAGCTCCCGAATTCGCTGCCGTACCTGATGGCCGGCCTGAAGGTTGCGGTAACGTTGGCCGTGATCGGCGCGATCGTCGGCGAGTTCGCGGGCGCTCAGGCAGGGCTGGGCTACATGATCCAGTTCGCCTCGACCCAGATGCAGACGTCGCTCGTGTTCGCAGCCCTGGTAGAGGTCTCGGTGCTCGGCATGCTGTTCTATTACGTGATCGAGTGGATCGAGCGGCGCTATATCAACTGGATGCCCGCGGCCAATTGAGCGCGGATGCTGCGGCCGAATATCGATAGACATCGTCGTCAACCGGAGGAACGAACATGATGGCCAGGAATTGGATGAGGTCGATGCTTGCAGCGACTGCTGCCGGCCTGATTTTTTTCGGCATGAGCGCGGCACATGCCGCCGATGACGTGTCGGTTCAGCTCGACTGGCTGGTTCGCGGCAACCACGCGATGTTCTTCGTCGCGCGCGACAAAGGTTACTTTGCGCAGAACGGCATCAACGTGACCGCGATCCGCAAGGGCACGGGTTCGACGGACGCGTTGAAGCTCGTGGCGAACGGCAATGCCGAGTTCGGGTTCGCCGATCTCCCGACGTTGCAAGTCGGACGGTCGCAGAAGCTGCCTGTCGTGGCGCTCGTCGCGGTGAATCAGGAAAGCCCGCTCGCGATGATTTCGATCAAGGCGAAGCACCCGATGTCCAAGCCGGCCGACATGAAGGGCATGAACGTCGGCGTGCACCCGAGCGGCTCGACCTATGTATTCCTGAAGGCGTTCTTCGCCAAGAACGGACTGAACCTGGCCGACTTCAAGCAGAGCACCGTCGCGCCGCCGTACGAGAACATGCTGATCCTCGGGCGCGTCGATCTCGTTCCGGGTTATATCGATGCGGAAGTGCCCGAGCTCGAGGCGAAGGCCGGCGGGCCCGGCTCGCTCTCCCTTCTGCACGGCTCGGATTACGGCTACGACGCGTACGGGTCGGGTGTCTTCACGTCCGAGAAGCTGATCGCGGAGAAGCCCGACCTGGTGCAGCGGTTCGTCAAGGCCTATCTGCAGGCATTCAAGCTCGTCGTGGAGAACCCCAAGGAAGCGGTCGACATCGTCGTGAAAGCGAATCCCGAGTACAAGGGCAAGGAAGAAACGCTCCAGATGCAACTCGATGCCGACATCAAGTCGACGTTCTTCGGTCCCTACACGAAGGAGCACGGCATCGGCGCGATCTCGGACAAGCAGTGGAACGCGACCGCGCAGGTGTTGAAGGAGCAGGGTGTGCTGCCCGCGGATTTCAATCCGGCTGGCGGATTCAATTCGACGTTCGTCGAGAAGGCTGGAGCGATGAAGCGCTGATCGCGCCGCGAACCGCGCCGTTTTTCCGCGTCCCCCAGCGTGGCTGGGGAATTCGTTCATCGCGAAATTTGAGCGGTTCGTGCATCCCCCATGCGCCTGCCCAATGAGTTCGACTACGTCATCGTCGGTGCAGGCTCTGCCGGTTGCACGCTCGCATACCGGTTAAGCGAAGATCCTGATGTCCGGGTGCTGGTGCTCGAAGCCGGCGGGTGGGACCGCGACCCGTGGATCCACATCCCGCTCGGCTGGGGGAGGATCCTCACCCAACGTCTTCATGATTGGCAATACTTCGCGAGTCCCGAGCGCAATGTAGGCGGACGCGCGGTGGAATGCGCGCGCGGGAAAGTCGTCGGCGGCTCGTCGTCGACCAATGCGATGGCGTATGTGCGCGGGCATCCGCGCGACTTCGATAGGTGGGCCGCCACCGGGTTGCCGGATTGGGACAGCGCGCACGTGCTGCCGTATTTCAAGCGCATGGAGCGCTGGGAAAAGGGCCCCAACGCATGGCGCGGCGGCGACGGGCCGCTCTCCGTTCAGTTCTGCCGTTACGAGGATCCGCTCAACGACGCATTCATCGCCGCCGCGAGCGAGGCGGGGCACCCGACGACGAACGACTACAACGCCGAGCAGCCGGAGGGAATCGGCCGGCTGCAGGTGACGATCAAGGACGGGAAGCGGATGAGCGCCGCGCGCGCCTATCTGCGTCCCGCCCTGCGGCGCGGCAACGTCGACGTGCGGGTTGCCGCGCACGTGACGCGCGTCGTATTGCAAGGCGACGCGGCACGGGGTGTCGAATACGTGCAGGCCGGAAAGACTCATCAAGTCGTTGCAGCACGAGAAGTGATTCTCGCCGGAGGCGTCATCAATACGCCGCAGTTGCTGATGCTTTCGGGGATAGGCGATCCTGGCGAGCTCGCGCAACACGGTATAGCGGTGAGAGCGCCGTTGCGTGGCGTGGGCAAGAATCTTCAGGACCACGTATCGGTGATCCTGATTTATTCGCGGCGTGTGCAAAGCCCGTTCTTCCACAACATGCGCGCCGACCGCATTGCACTGTCCCTCGCCAACGCGTACGCGTTGGGCCGCGGCTTCGCTTCCGATATCCCCGGTGGAGTCGTCGCCTTTTTGAAGAGCGAGCCGCAACTCGAGTGCCCGGACATGCAGATTTTGCTCACCAACGCGTCATTGCCCGCGTGGCCATGGTTTCCCGGATTGCGAAATCCCTTCGTCGACAGCTTTGCCTGTCGAACCGTGATGCTGCATCCGCAGAGCCGCGGCGAAATCCGGCTTGCGTCGCCGGATCCGCTCGTTGCGCCGCGCATCGACCAGCATTTCCTCGCCGAGCCGAACGACTGGCGCGTGTTGCGCACCACGATTCGCGCGGTGCGCGACATTGTCAGGCGGCCGGGACTCGCAACCTTCGTCGATCGGGAAATCTCGTCCGGCGCGGGCGCTTCTTCGGAAGATGCGCTCGATGCTTTCATCCGCAACACGGCTATCACGGTCCATCATCCTGCGGGCACGTGCAGAATGGGTTCCGTCGATGATCCTCTCGCCGTCACCGACGACGAGGGGCGGGTCTTCGGCGTCGATCGACTGCGCATCGTCGATGCGTCGTTGATGCCGGACCTGACGTCGGGCAACATCAACGCGCCCGTCATCATGATCGCGGAGAAGATCGCGGATCGTATTCGGCAGCGATCTGCTGCGAAGCATCCAGCCAGCTGAACCGTCGGAACGGGTACTGATTGCGAGAGTACCCGGACGCTGCGTTTTATTTGAACAACTTCTGTACGCTCGTTGCGACCCGGTCCGCGTCCTTGCTGGCAAGGCGGCCCAGCACGGCGCGGAGCAGCCGATGATCGAGCGTGAAGAGCTTGAACCGCACCAACGAGGCAACGGGCAAGCCGGCTGCGGCGAGGTCTGCGATGGGCACGTCAAGCGGCCATCGCGCGTGCTCCGATAAAGTGATCATCGCAATACGCTATTACGGTAAGGATGCACCCGGCAAGACTCTTAGTTGATCGATCCCTTCAGATACCCGCTGATCACGGTCCGCAGCTCGCTCGGTTCGAACGGCTTGCGAACGAGGCTCTTGATGCCGGCCGCTGACAGCCTGCCGGCGTCGACGGCGTCCTCATAACCGGTATACAGGACGACGGGCGGCCCCGCGGACATGCGGCGGATTTCCTCCGCAAGCTGAACGCCGCTCATCCTTGGCATCGTCTGGTCTGTGATCACGACGTCATAGCGTTCCGCGTCAGCCTGAACCAGGGCCAACGCTGCTTCGGCTTCGCTTGTAACGCTTGCCTCGAGTCCCCACGAATCGAGCAACTCGCGCATGAACTCCGCTACCGCCGGCTCATCGTCGACGATCAGAACGCGTCCACGCAGCTTCGGGGATGCGCCTTGCGACTCCTCGGCGCTCGGCCGCATGCGAATAGTGGCCGTTCCTGCTGCTTCCGTCGCCGGCAGCAATATCCGGAAGGTCGTGCCCTGGCCCGGAATCGTGTCCACCAGCACGTGGCCACCGTGTTCATGCACGATGCCGTGGACCACGGCCAATCCCATGCCGCTGCCCTTGCCGACTGCTTTCGTCGAGTAGAAGGGCTCGAAGATGCGCTCCACTACCTCGCGCTGCATGCCGGAGCCGTTGTCTGCCACGACGAGCTCCACGAAGTCGCCGCCGAAGTGCTTCCGGCAACTCGCGCAGATGACGCCGTCCGGCAGAGCCGGTCGAACGGCGATATCGATCGTTCCCACGCCGTTCATTGCGTCTCGCGCGTTGATGCAAAGATTGAGGAGCACCTGCTCGAGCTGGACGGTATCGGCGACGACGTTTGGAACTTCATCGACTGTAGTGTGAAGTTCGAGCGTCGACGGCATCGTCGATCGAAGGAACTCATAGGCCTCGGTGACGAGCGTCGGAAGCGACACCACCCGGCGTTCGCCGCGTTGACCTCGCGCGAACGTCAATAGCTGCTGGATCAGGTCTTGCGCGCGTCGCGCGGAGGCTCGTGCCTGCTCCAGATAGCGTTTGAGCGTCGCATTCCTCGCGACTTCGTGCTGCTCGGCGGCCATCAGGATGTAGCCGACGATGGCGGTAAGGATGTTGTTGAAGTCGTGCGCTATTCCGCCTGCAAGATGCCCGATCGCCTCCATCTTCTGCGCTTGCCGCAGTTGCTCCTCGAGCCGACCGCGCTCCGCCTCTGCTGCCTTGCGCTCGGTGATGTCCCGCGTCACGGTGATTGCGTGAGTCGCGCCACGGTAGCGCACCGGGATCGTTCGCACCTCGATCGACAACGGTTTCCCGTTCTTGCGGATGGCTGTCGTCTCGACCTGGCACGACTCGCCTGCCAGCGTCCGACGAATCAGCGCGTGCAGCGCATCGACCTCGTCGGGCGGCAGATCGGACGGCAAAGACCTTCCGATCACCTCGTCGGGCGCATATCCGTACATGTCGAAGTACGCGGGGTTCGCATCGATCATGCGGAGATCGGGGCTCCACAGATTGATCGCGTCCACCGATACGTTGAAAATGGCCCGGTATTGCTCCTCGCCCGCCGTCTCGTCCTCGACGAACTCGAACTCGCCTTTCTCGTTCGCTGCCCGGCGTTTCGCTTCGAGACGGCGAAGCTCCGCGCGCCGGATCTTTCCGGAGATCGTCTTCGGGATGTCGCCGAACTCGAGTCGACGAATGCGCTCGTAAGGCGCGAGCCTTTGACGCAGATGCGCGAATATGTCGGCCGCGAGCTCGGGCGTCGCGGTATAGCCCGTTTTGAGGCTCACGAAGCATTTGGGTATCGCGAGGCGCAGCGGATCGGGGCTCGGCACCACTGCCGCCTCCGCGACTGCCGGATGTTCGATCGCCACCGACTCGAGCTTGAACGGCGAGATTCGGTAGTCGGACGACTTGAACACGTCGTCGGCCCGACCGATGTACCAGAAGTAGCCCTCGCTGTCGCGTCGCGCCACGTCTCCGGTTCGGTAGTACACGTCGCGTTCCGCGGCATCGGACGTCGTCGCGCTGCCCGAATAGCCCTGCATCAAACCCACCGGACGCGGATCGATACGGATCGACACCTCGCCTTCGTCCGCGGGATTGCCGTCGGCATCCAGCAGAAGCACGTCGTAGCCGGGCAGGGGTCGGCCCATCGAACCCGCCTTCACCAGCTGGCCAGGTGAATTACCCACCAGCGCCGTCGTTTCGGTCTGGCCGTAGCCATCGCGCACGGTGAGACCCCAGGCGGCCTGCACACAATTGAGGATTTCCGGATTGAGCGGTTCGCCCGCGCCGATCAGTTCCCGAAGCGCAAGACGCCCTCGAAACGGTGCGAGGTTCTCCTGAATCAACATGCGCCACACGGTCGGTGGCGCACACAGCGTCGTGACGCGGCAGCGTTCCACGACGTCCAGCATGGCCTTCGCATTGAAGCGTGCGTAGTTGTAGATGAAGATGCACGCACCCGCGTTCCATGGCGCGAAGAAGCAGCTCCACGCGTGCTTGGCCCAGCCGGGCGACGAGATATTGAGATGGATGTCACCCTTTCGGAGACCAATCCAGTACATCGTCGACAGATGCCCGACCGGATAGCTCTCGTGCGTGTGCAGCACGAGCTTCGGCTTGGCCGTCGTTCCCGACGTGAAGTAGAGCAGCAGCGGATCGGATGCCCGCGTGGGCGCGTCCGGCATGAACTCAGTGGGCGCGTGGCGCGATTCCGCGAGACTGAGCCAGCCTGGTGTCGATTCGCCTACGGCAATGCGCGTGAAATCACCGCCCAGCGCATCGACCTTCGCCGTGTTGGCCGGACCGGTGATCACGTGCTTGACGTCTCCACGCGTGATCCGATCGAGCAGATCGTCGCGGGCGAGAAGGCTCGCGGTCGGAATCACGACTGCGCCGAGCTTGATGGCGGCGAGCATGACCTCCCACAGCGCCACCTCGTTGCCCAGCATGAGCAGCAGGCGATCGCCGCGCTGAACGCCATGCGCGCGCAGCCAGTTCGCAACCTGGTTCGAACGCGCGGCAAGCGCCGCGAACGACAAGTGAAACTCTTCACCCGATTCCTCGACGATCCACAGCGCCTGGTTTTCGTTGCCGGCCGCCATCGCGTCGAAGTAATCGAGCGCCCAATTGAAGTTGTCCGTTCGCGGCCATGCGAAGGCGCTGCGCGCCGATTCGTAGTCGGTGCGCTGCGCAAGAAGAAAGTTGCGCGACTCGAGGAACCGGGGTGTGGCGATCATCGGGACTGCTGTCTCCATGGGTCGCGGCCACGCGTGCTTTTACAGTCTAGCCGGCCGCCGGCGCGCACGTGCGCCGATTACCGGCCCGTTACAAACGAAACGTGTCCGTTACACCGGCCGAGCGACCACGAAGCAGTGTCTGATCGTCAGCAACGCCTACGGAGCGCCGCTCGCCGGCACGAACATGTAGCCTGCACCACGCACGGTGCGGATCGCCTGCGGGTGCTCAGGATCGTGCTCGATCTTGCGGCGAACGCGGGCGATGCGAATGTCGATCGAGCGATCGAACGGCTCCCAGTCGCGCTTGCGCGTGAGCGTGAGGAGCTGGTCCCGGTTCAGCACCTGGTTCGGTCGTTCGATGAACGCCTTGAGAAGGTCGAACTCCATTCCGGTCAGCGGGAGTTCGCTGCCGTCGGCGGCGAACAACTGGTGTGATCCGAGATCGAGCGTGCACGCGCCGACACGAACCCGGGGCGCGGCGGCCACGGTGCCCGCGACCTGCGCTTCCGATGCAGCGTGCGGCCGCGCCTGCATTCGCCTGATGATGCTCTTCACCCGTGCACGAAGTTCTCGCAGGTCGAATGGTTTGGACACGTAGTCGTCGGCGCCGACCTCCAGCCCGGCAACGCGGTCGGCGACTTCCGTCGCTCCGGTCACCATGATGATGCCCACGTCGTAGCGCTCGCGCAGGAACCGCGCGAGCGTGAACCCGTCCTCGCCGGGAAGATTGACGTCGAGCAGGACGACGTCGGGCAGCGCTTTCTCGACCGCGTCGCGCATCGCCGCACCTTGTTCCGCCTGCGCGACTTCGTAGCCATGCGTGCGGAGATACTCCGCCAGCATTTCGCTGACATGGACGTCGTCCTCGACGATCAGGATGCGGCCATTCAAACCCATTGCCTCCACCCCGCGGCACGCTCGACTTCGCGACAAGTGTAGCGCGATGCAATCGACCTCGTCGCCGGACCGGCGACGCCGATACATACGAAACAAATCACCGGCCCGAGTGTCGTGCGGCGAATACCTGGCCCGCGCAAAGTGCGCTCGTGCTTTGCATAGGACCCGCAAGTGCCCGACCGCAGGCACGAGATCAATGATCGCAAGGACATGATCGCCATGAACACACGAGCCGACCGCGACACCCTGTCTTCGCCCGAGGTCGACGCCTGGGCGCAACACGCCCATCGCGCGAACGGTTTCGGCGATGCCGTCATTTCACATCCAACGCCAAGGAGCAATGCAATGCTTGCCATGCCATCCGTCATGCAGCCGAAGGCTGATTCCGCCCGCTACGCCAAATGTGTCGAGGTATCGAAGCGCATCCGTTGGGAGATCGATCGCGACGTGATTCGCGGTCGACAGTTCGATTTCACGAAGCGGTTCCTGCCCGACGGCCTGTCGAAGGTCGATCGCCTCGACTTCCTCACCTCCACCGAGCAACGGCTGCTGAGCCAGATCCAGGGACGAACGTACGCGAACATATTCGGGCTGGTCGAGCGCTTCATTGCGGCCAAGGTGCTCGAACTGAGCGGCGAGCACTCGCTCGGCGACCAGAACGCCCTGGAGGCGCTGGTGCGCTTCGGAGACGAAGAGATCAAGCATCAGGAACTCTTCCGCCGTATCGAGCGGATGTCCGGGAAAGGCATGCCGCAAGGTTACGCGTTCATTCCGGAGCCGAACTCGGTCGCGCAGGCGGTGCTTTCGAAGTCCACCTGGGCAGTGCTGGCGCTGACCTGTCACATCGAGCTCTTCGTGCTCGCGCACTATCGCGAGAGCATTGACAAGGCGGCCGACATCTGTCCGCTATGGAAGGATGTGTTTCTGTACCACTGGAAAGACGAATCGCAGCACGCGATCGTGGACGAGCTGGAGTGGGCGCATGAGGACGCGAGGATCACGCCGGAAGCGCGCGACGCGGCGGTGGACGATCTGATTGCGCTGGTGGGCGCGGTGGACGGCATCCTTCAGGCGCAATCCGCGTCCGACGCGCGCTACTTCGTCGAGGCCTGCGGTCGCACGATGTCAGCCGTCGAGGTCGCCCGAGTCAGGGAAACCGTGCTCGCCGCATATCGATGGCAGTACATCGTATCGGGCGTGCAGCTGCCGCGGTTCAGCAACTTCCTGGGTGCCCTGATCACGCCTGAACAACGGGAGCGGATCGGTGCCGCGCTTGCGCCGATCATGGCCTGATCGAACGAGCACGTGACCGACGGTGCGACGACTTGCGGCCGACGGGGAGCTATTCGAGCGCCAAGCGTGTATCGTAGCTCCCCGATCGGCGCAGGGGTCCGATCGCGATTGCCATTGCTGAATCATCGAGGAGTCACGCCAGGAAGCAGTCATCGAAGCATCATTGAACGCACCAGGGAGGCGGCAATGAGCGATATCGCAGACACACGGATAACACTCGCTCCGGACGCACCCGCGGTACCGTCGGCGCCATCGAGCGCAGCGGCGGACCGCGGTTTCACGCGTCTCGAGTACCAGTTGAACGACTACCCGGGGCCCGCGCGCACCGCGCTCTTCGGCATCCAGCACGTGCTCGTGATGTTCACGGCGATGGTGGGTGGGCCGCTGATCGTCGCGCGGCTGATCAATCTCAGTCCCGACGTCCGCATCGAGATGGTCACGGGAACGATGATCGGGTGCGGCATCGCCACGATAATCTCCGCGCTCGGACTCGGCTTCATCGGTCCCCGGCTGCCGATCGTGATGGGCGTCTTCTACATCTTCATTGGGCCGATCGTCGCGATCAGCAAGGACGTGAGCCTCGCCGCGGCGATGACCGCCCTGATGATCGGCGGTCTCGTGCAATTCGCGTGGAGTCCGCTCATCGGCAAGATGCAACGGTTCTTCCCCGCGATCGTCACCGGCACGACCATCCTGCTGATCGGCACCGGCTTGATGAAGATCGGCATCAACGTCGCGACGGGCCTCAACACGCCGAGCTTCGGAACCCCTCTCACCCTTGGCCTTGCGACGCTGATGATCGTGCTCATCATCATCCTGAGCGTGTACGGGAAGGGCTTCATCCGAACGCTCTCGCTGTTCGTGACGATGGTGATCGGCTACGTCATCGCTGCGATGCTCGGTCTGCTCAACTTCCAGAGCGTCGCGGATGCAAGCTGGGTCGCGGTGCCGAACCCGTTTCCTTACGGCGGCCTGCAATGGCCGGGCATCGTTGGCGTCGTGACCGTCATCGTCTGCTTCTTTGCCACCGCCGTCGAAACGACCGGGCACACGCTCGCCTGCTGCCGCATCACCGGCGTACCGGGCGAGGACTGGCGGGTACGCGGTGCGGTTGCCAACGACGGCATCGGGTCGGTGATCTCGGCGATCTTCGGCGGCATGGCGCTCACTTCCTATTCGCAGAACATCGGCGTCATCTCGCTGACCGGCGTCGGCAGTCGTTTCGTCGTTGCGGCCGGAGGCGCGTTCCTCATCGTCATGGCGATGATTCCGAAAGTCGGTGCGATCATCGCGCTGATGCCGTCCGCCGTGCTCGGCGGCGTCCTGCTGTTCATGTTCGGCATGGTGGCATCGGTAGGCCTGGACATCATCGGCAAGAACCTGAAGTCGCGCCGTGATGCGCTGATCGTCGCGAGCTCGCTCGCGGTCGGTCTCGGCATTCAGGCTGCGCCGCCGGCCGCGTTCGATGCCGTCGCACCCGCGCTGCGCATTCTCGTCACGGACGGGATCGTCATGGGAATCCTCCTGGCGATGATCCTCAACATCGTGCTGCCGAAGGAGACCGAGTCCAGGATGGCGCCCGCGCACTGATTGCCCTGCACGAGCGACTCCAGGTGAGCAAAATGTGCGCGGTGAGCGCAGACGCTCCTTACTGGATCACTTCATCGGCGAGCTGCAGCACCGCTTGCGGGATCGAAATGCCGAGCGTCCTCGCAGTCTTGAGATTGATCACCAGCTCGAACCGCGTGGGTTGCTCGACCGGCAGATCGGAAGGCTTCGCGCCCTTCAGGAGCTTGTCCACGAAGGCCGCGGCGCGGCGGAACATGACCGTGAAGCTCGCGGCGTACGACATGAGGCCGCCGGCCAGCACATGCTCCCTGAACCCGAACATCGTCGGCAGGCGGTGCTTCATGGCGAGCTCCGCCATCTGTTTTGTATGACGGACGAAGATGATGTCCGCCGGCACGAAGAGCGCGCCGGCACGCTCTAGCGTAATGGCCGCGAATGCCCGCTCGAACTCTTCGGGACCTCGCGCTTCCACGAGTTGGAGCCGAAGGCCCATGGCATTCGCAGCGACCTCGGTCTCTCTCAGTGCTGCCGCCTGCCACACGGGATTGGCAGGATTCCAGAGCACAGCCACCACGGAGACCTGCGGAACCGCGTCCTTCAGGAGCGCGAGCTGTTTCCTCGAGGCTTCGGCCAGCATCGAGGACGGTCCCGTGACGTTCCCGCTCGGACGCGCAAGGCTGTCGACAAGGCTGCTGCCCAACGGATCGCCCACGCCCACCATGACGATGGGGATGGTGGCCGTCGCACGCTTCGCGGCCAACGACGCCTGCGTAACCGAGGCAACGATGAGATCGACCTTGAGCGCGACGAGCTCGGCCGCGAGTTCGGGTAGCCGCTCGAACTTCCCTTCCGCCCAGCGCGGCTCGATGGCGATGTTCCGTCCCGGCATCCAGCCAAGCTCGCGAAGGCCTTCGTGGAAGGAGCGGAGAAACGCCTCATCGGACGTTGCGGAGCCCGGCGACAGCCAGCCTACTCGAGGAACCTTCGCTACGGGCTGCGCGTGCCCGGCAAGTGGAAAGGCGGCTGCGCCGCACAACATCGCGATCAGTTCGCGTCGTCTCACTTGCGCGGTCGATCAGTGGTGTGCGTACGTAGCGTTCTCGCCGCGTGAGGCGAGAACACTCTCTCAAAACTGCCGGTGAATCCAGTGCGCGCCGAGCAAGGTTTCCCGATCGCGCTCCATCGGACCCGCAATCGTAACGCCGAGGGGCAATCCGTGCGGGCCGCGTGCAATCGGAACGTGAACGCAGGGCCCGCGTAGCAGCGTCCAGATCCGGTTGAACAGCGGATCGCCCGTCGCCTGAATGCCGGCCGGCGCTTCGCCCATCGTGCTTGGCGCAATGAGCACGTCGCAGGCCTCCATGACCTGCGGGAGCATCGCGCGGCATCGGCGCGCCAGGGCCCGCGCGGCGTCGTACTGCGCGGTTGTCACGGCGAGCCCCGCTTCGATCATCGCGACCATTTCCCGGCTGAGCAGCTCGGAGTGCATGAGTCGCTCGTAAGACAGCGATTGCGCAACTTCCCGCACCATGATCGTGATCTGCGCATCGGCGAGATTCGAGAAATCGACCGGCAGTGCAACGTCCCGCACCTTGGCGCCTGCGGCGCGCAACCGTCTTTCGACATCCTCGAACAATCCGATCGTTTCGGGCCAGGCGCGATCCCACTCGTGCGTCCGGCACAAGCCGATCCGCGGCACCTCGCTACTTGCGCTGTCGATCGCAAGGTCGTTTCGGCCGGAAAGCGCGGCAGCGAGCAATCCAACATCCGGCACGCTTCGTCCGAAGCCTCCGATCGTGTCGAGCGTGTCGGAAATCATCTTGACGCCAACGCGACACACGGTTCCATAGGTCGGCTTGTAACCGACGGCGCCGCAATACGCCGCGGGCCGCACGATCGAGCCCGCCGTCTGCGTGCCAAACGCGAGCGGAACCATGAAGTCCGCAACCGCGGCAGCCGACCCCGAAGACGAACCCCCCGGCGTATGGGCTGGGTCGTGCGGGTTGCAGGTCGGGCCGGGATGAAACGTCGCAAACTCCGTCGTGACGGTCTTGCCGAAGACGATCGCGCCGGCGGCGCGGGCGAGCGCGACGCTCGCGGCATCACTGACCGGCCGGTGCCGTGCATAGATCGGCGAGCCGTAGCTCGCGGGCATGTCGAAGGTGTCGAAGAGATCCTTTACCGCAATCGGCAGCCCGTGCAGCAATCCCGACACCGCGTGGGCGTCGAGACGGCGTGCGCGTTCGAGCGCAGCTTCACCGTCGACGAACGTCCATGCGTGCACGACCGGCTCGCGCTCGCGGATTCGCTCCATGCAGTCGGCAAGCAGGGCCTGAGCGGACATCTCGCGCGTTGCCAGCTTGCGCGCGGCCTCGGTTGCGGTCAGCTTGTTCAGGTTCGCCACGTCAAAGACTCCATTCGCGAATGAGGTCCGTATAGATTGCGACCGATTGCTCCACGCGATCGACCAGGCAGTATTCGTCCGTCTGGTGGGCAAGATGCGGCTCGCCCGGGCCGAGCACGCAGATGGGCACGTCACGATACACGGCGTTCAGCACCGCGGCGTCCGTGAAGTAGGTCGCGGTACGCGGTACGGGTTGCTCGCCGATTCGTTTCTCCGCGACCGCGAAGACGTGCTGCATCCACGGCTCGTCGGGACTCGAGTAGATCGCGTCGACGTCGACGATCGGGGTGAGTTCGACGTCCGCTCCGAGCGCCCGCTCGAGCTTTTGTCGCAGTTGCCGATGATCCTGGCCCGGAATCGTGCGGATATCCACACCGATCGTCGCGCTGTCCGGAACGGAGTTGATGTTGAGACCCGCGTGCAGCGTGCCGACGTTCAGCGTCGGCCGTCCCATCATTCGATGCGCTTCCACGCCGAAATCGAAGTTGCGCAAAACGTCGACAGCGCGCGCGGCTTTGAAGATCGCGTTGTCGCCGCGTTCCGGCATTGAACCATGTGCCGTGACGCCCGTCGTGCGGGCTTCGAGCCAAAGCGCGCCCTTGTGTCCGACCAGCGGGTAATTTCCCGTCGGTTCGCCGACGACGAGCGCTCCAATCGTTCCCAGCAGGCTCGTCTTCCTCGCAAGGAATGCTGCGCCCCCGCACCCGCATTCCTCGTCGGCAGTGATGACCAACGTTATGCCGGGCGCTTCCCGCAAGCGGTCCGCGAGCGCGAGGGCCGCAACGACGAATGCCGCCACGCCGCTTTTCATGTCGCTCGATCCGCGACCGTAAAGTCGCCCGCCCTCCAGGCTTGCGCCGAATGCGTCCTGCTTCCACGCCGCTGCGCCGAGCGGTACGGTGTCGATGTGCCCGGTGAATCCGAGCGGCGGCTTGCCGGTGTCGCGTCCGATGCGCGCAACGAGGCTCGTGCGCGTGGGCGCGAACGCCGCATAGTCGATGCGGAATCCGGCTGCTTCCAGCAGGGATCCGAGATGCGAAGCACAGGCCTCTTCGGCACCGGGCGGATTGATCGTGTTGAACGAGAGCAGCTTTCGGGTAAGCGCAACGGCATCCGGATAATGGGTCATCGATGCTCCTTCAATGCGCCACGCGCGTGTCGGCCGTCGACGGCGTACGCAGGTGACACGCAACCACGTGACCGGGCATGACTTCCGTCAATGCCGGTTCTTCGCGCCGACAGCGATCGAACGCGTACGGGCAACGGGTGTGGAAACGGCAGCCTTCCGGCAGGTCCATCGGACTCGGCACGTCGCCCTGAAGTATCACCCGCTTGCGCCGCACGGTCGGGTCGGGAACGGGAACCGCGGACAGCAACGCCTCCGTGTAAGGATGCAACGGGTTGCCGAACAGTGCCTGCGTCGATGTCAGCTCGACGATGCGGCCGAGGTACATGACCGCGACGCGATGGCTGATGTGCTCGACGATCGCGAGGTCGTGCGCGACGAACAGATAGGACAAACCGAACTCCTGCTGCAGGTCGACGAGCAGGTTGATCACCTGCGCCTGCACCGAAACGTCGAGCGCCGAAACGGGCTCGTCGCAAACGATGAGCTTCGGGCGTGGCGCGAGCGCGCGGGCGATCCCGAGACGCTGCCGCTGGCCGCCGGAGAATTCGTACGGATAGCGCACCAGTTGATCGGCGCGTAAGCCGACGCGCTCGAACAGCGATCGCACGCGGTCGGCGATCGCTTCGTTCGACACTCCCTCGAAGTTGCGAATGGGTTCGGCGACGATGTCGCGCGCCCGCATGCGCGGATTGAGCGATGCGTAGGGGTCCTGGAAGACCGCCTGCAGCTCCCGCCGGTAAGGTCTCATCGCGCTCTCCGACAGTCGCTCGATGGATTGACCGCGCCATTCGATCGCGCCTGCGGTCGGTTCTATCAACCTCAGCACCGTTCTCGCGATCGTCGACTTGCCGCAGCCGCTCTCACCGACGAGCCCGAGTGTTTCTCCCTCCGCAATAGCGAAGCTCACGTCGTCGACGGCATGCACGGGTGCTCGGGAACGTCCGAAGAGTCTGTCCGGTGAAGCGTAGTGTTTCGTGAGATTCGACACCGTGAGAAGCGGTGTTCTCGGCGCGCTTGCACCATCGTCGTCGCTCGTCATGGTCACGGCGCCCGACCTGTCGGTATTGAATGGGCAGCGGGCCTCGGTTCACGCGCACCGCTTGCCGTGCTTGCATTCTCCGGTTGCGAGACGATCCGATCCGACTCCCAGCATGCGGCGACATGATCGACAGCCTTTTCCTCGAGCGGCGGCGATTCGGTGCGGCAGCGCGCGGTAGCGTATGCACAGCGCGGCGCGAACGCGCATCCGACGATCGGCTCGGCAAGCGACGGCACCGTGCCGGCGATCTCGGCCAATCGGGTGCGTTCGCCTCGAGCACCGCCATTGACCGCACCGAGCTTCGGAATGGAGTGCAGCAATCCTCGCGTGTACGGGTGTCGCGGGCGCGCGAACAATTCGAGGACCGATGCTTCCTCGACCTTGCGTCCCGCATACATGACGACGACGCGCTCTGCCATCTCGGCCACGACGCCGAGATCGTGCGTAATGAGCACGATGGCGGTGCCGGTCTTCTGCTGCAGTTCGCGCATGAGGTCGAGGATCTGCGCTTGGATCGTCACGTCGAGCGCGGTCGTCGGCTCGTCTGCGATCAACAGGCGCGGCTCGCAGGCGAGCGCCATTGCAATCATGACGCGCTGGCGCATGCCGCCGGAGAGCTGATGCGGGTATTGCGACGCGCGGCGCGCAGCTTCCGGCATCTTGACCAGCCGCAACAGCTCGATCGTGCGCGAGGCCGCCTGCGCTCGCGACAGTCCGCGATGGACGACGAGCGCTTCGGCGACCTGATGGCCGATCGTCAGCACCGGGTTCAGCGACGTCATCGGCTCCTGGAAGATCATCGAGATGGCGTTGCCGCGGACCTTGCGCATCGCAGGCTCCGGCAGCTGCAGCAGATCATGGCCTTCGAACAGGACGCGTCCCCTGACGATTCGTCCGGGAGGAGACGCGATCAGCCGCATGATCGACAACGAAGTGACACTCTTTCCGCACCCGGATTCTCCAACGATCGCGAGCGTTTCTCCGCGGTTGACCCGGAACGACACGCCGTCCACGGCCCGCACGACGCCGTCACGCGTGAAGAAATGCGTGGTGAGGTCGTCGACCTCGAGCAGATTGGACGATCCAGCGTTGGCTTCCATCAGATGCGCCGGGCGAGTCGCGGGTCGAGCGCGTCGCGCATGCCGTCGCCGAGCAGGTTGACCGCGAGCACCGTGATCGAAAGGCAGATACCCGGAAAGATGATCAGGTAGCCGGCGATCTGGACCAGGCTGCGGCCCTCCGCCATGATGTTGCCCCAGCTCGGGATGTTCGGCGGCGTTCCCGCGCCGATGAACGAGAGGATCGCTTCGGTGATCATCGCCGAGCCGCACACGTACGTGCCTTGCACGAGCAGCGGTGCGACAATGTTCGGCAGGATGTGCCGCGTCAAAAGGCGCGGCAGCGTCGTGCCTGCGGCAATCGCCGCCTCGACGTACGGTTGCTCGCGCAACGACAGAACGAGGCCGCGCACCAGGCGCACCACCCGCGGCACTTCCGAAAGCGTGATCGCCGCGATCACATTGCCGACGCTCGCCTTTGTCAACGCCATCAGCGCGATGGCGAGAAGCACCGATGGGATGGACATCAGGCCGTCCATGATGCGCATCACGATCGGATCGAGCCAGCGAATGTAGCCGGTCAGAACGCCGATCACGACGCCGAGCACCGTGGACAACAGCGCCACCGCGAGCCCGACGATCAGCGAGATGCGCGCGCCGAAGACGACGCGGCTGTAGACGTCCCGACCGAGCATGTCGGTTCCGAACCAATAAGCATACGACGGGGGTTTCAAACGCTTCGCGGGCGAAACCGCCTGGGGATCGACGGTCGCGAGTAATGGTGCAAGCAGGGCGATCACGATCATGATGGCCAGGATGACGCCACCCACGATCGCCATCGGATGCCTCCGGAATGCGTCGCGAAAACGTTGCCAGGTGGGCGAGACCGACTTCGTCGGGATGGCCGGTGCGGTAAGCGTCGTGGTCTGCACGAATTTCAAGGCCTAGTAGCGAATGCGTGGATCGAACAGCGCGTACGACAAGTCGACGGCCAGATTCACGAGCACGTAGACGGCGGAGAACAACAGCGTCACGCCCTGAATGATCGGATAGTCGCGGCGAAGGATCGCGTCCACCGTGAGGCGGCCGATGCCGGGGAGGGCGAACACCGTTTCGGTCACGATCGCCCCGCTGATGAGCAGCGCAACGCCGATGCCGATGATCGTCACGATCGGGATGGCCGCGTTCTTCAATGCGTGCCCGAGCAGCACCTGATCCGGAGCGAGACCCTTCGCCTGCGCGGTCCGCACGTAATCCTGTGACAGGACGTCGAGCATGCTTGCGCGCGTCATGCGCGCGATCAGCGCGACGTACACGGTTCCGAGCGCAATGCTCGGCAGGATCAGGTGGCGCAACCATTCCCAGACGCCGTCACGAAAGTTGCGATACCCCTGCACCGGCAGCCAGTCGAGCTGGACCGAAAGCGTGAGGATCAGGATGTAAGCCAGCACGAACACCGGCACCGAGAAGCCGAGAACCGAAAACGCCATCACCGCGCGATCGAACCAGGTACCCGCCTTCGCAGCGGCGAGGACGCCCATCGGCACTGCAACGGCGATTGCGACGACGAGCGTGCACAGCGTGAGCGAAAGCGTCGGCTCGACGCGCTGAGCGATCAGCTGCGTGACGGGAAGATTGGTGAAGATCGACGTGCCGAGGTCGCCGTGCGCGAGCGCGCGGACCCACCGCGCGAACTGGACAAGGAACGGATCGTCGAGGCCGAGCCGCTCGTGGATCCGCGCGATGTCCTCGCTCGTCGCAATGTCGCCTGCGATGACCGCCGCGGGATCGCCCGGTGTCAGGTAAAGGAGCGAGAACACGACGAACGCAACCACCGCCATGACGACGAGGGTGGAAAGGAGGCGGCGGATGACGTAGGCAGTCATCCGCGCTCAGGCGCCCGTCGCGAACGTAAGAGAAGCGGTCTCAGGAAAGCGCTGCGCAGAGCCGGTTCATCAAGCCGCTTCTACCGCTTCTCGACGTTCCACATCAAGGTCATGGGAGCGATGATCATGCCGGTGAGGTTCGTCCGATACGCGGTGGGAAGGATGAATTGCGCCGTGGGTACGTAGGGCACGAAGTCGAACGCGCGCGCCTGCACCGCATCCGCGGCTTTCTTGGAGGCGGCGGCATCGGTCGCCGCAAACCATGCCTCGCGCAACTCCTCGATCTTCGCGTCTTCGGGCCAACCGAACCATCCTTTCTGACCTGAACCGCGAACGGCGAAATTGACGGCGGGCGACGTCACGTCGGGACCGACGAGCCACGTGTGGAAGATCGACCATCCGCCTTTGTCGAGAGGCTCCTTCGACGAGCGCCGGGTGATCAGCGTGCCCCAGTCGCCTGCCTGCAGATCGACGTTCAGTCCGAGCTTGCGCAGCGCCTCTGCAGTGAGCAGCGATTGCGAATGCACGATCGGCTGATCGGTCGCATCGATGATGACGATCTTCTCGCCCTTGTAGCCGGCTTCCTTGATCAGCTGCTTCGCTTTCTCGAAGTCACGCTTGCCCTTCAAGGGCTCGGCGCCCACTTCGCTCGCCAGCGGCGTGCCGCACGTGAAGAACGAGTAGCAGGGGTGACCGTTCTTCGCATCGCCCGCGATGCCGAGGACGTAATCGTTCTGATCGATCGCGTACAGGATCGCCTGCCGCATCTTCTGGTTGTTGAACGGCGGATACAGGAAGTTGAAGCGGAGCAGGCCCATCGAGCCCAGCGGATCGATGTTCTCGACCTTGACGCTCTTGTTCTTGGCGAGCACCGGGATCAGGTCCGGCGGCATCTGCTCCCACCAGTCGACTTCGCCCGCATTGAGTGCAGCAGCTGCGGTCGCGGAATCCGGGATATAGATCCACTCCACGCGATCGACCTTGACGACCTTGCCCCCCGCGGCCCACGACGGCGGTTCCTTGCGCGGAATGTAATCGGTGTTCTTGACATACACGACCTTGCTGCCAGGCACCCATTCTTCCTTGACGAACTTGAACGGACCGGAGCCGATCGGGTCAGTGATGTTGGTCGACGCGTCCGTCTTCGCGATGCGCTCGGGCATGATGAACGGCACGTTCGATGACGGCTTTGCGAGCGCCTCGAGCGCGAGCGGGAACGGTCGCTTGAGCTTGAGCGTGAAGGTCTTGTCGTCGACGGCCTTCCACGAGTCGGTCACTTCGGCCAGCTTCTGCCCGAGCGCATCCCGCTTTGCCCAACGTTCCACGGAAGCGATGCAATCAGTCGAGCGCACCGGTTGCCCGTCGTGAAACTTGAGGCCGTCGCGCAGCGTGAACGTGTACGTCAGCTTGTCGTTGCTGACTTCGTACTTGTCGACCATCTGCGGTTGCACCTGGAACTTGGCATCGGTCGCGAAGAGCGTGTCATAGACCATGTAGCCGTGATTGCGCGTGATGTACGCGGTGGTCGTGATGGGATCGAGGATCCGCAAGTCGGCCTGCGGTATGAACTTCAGGACCTTCTGCCCCTGGGCCGATGCGATCGGCGTACCGAGCACCGCTGCGAGCATCAGCGCGCCCAGTACGGCGACCCAACGATATCCTCCCTGCTTCGTCATTGACGACCTCCTTCGAGCAATAGTTGTGCGCTACGCGTCGGCCTCGAAGCCGGGACACGCGTCAACGGGCATTCTAGCGCCAGTGTGCCGCGAAGCGCTCCGATCGCCGACACGTGAGCGCGAAACGACCGGGCCCGCCGGGGCCATCGTTGCGACTGCGGCGATCCGGCGTCGCCGGCGTGACGCGAGTGTCATCGCAGTCGGAAACGAACGTCGGGTCGCCACACACGTGCGGATCCACTCTGCCGTTTTGCGCGACTCTACTTCTTCGCGACACCCGCTTGCTCGAGAATGCAGTGAAGCAACACGTTGGCACCTGCCTCGACATGCGCCGGATCGGCGTCTTCGATCTCGTTGTGACTGATGCCGCCCTTGCACGGGATGAAGATCATTGCGGTCGGCGCGACCCGCGCAACGTATATCGCGTCGTGGCCCGCGCCGGAGGTCACGTTCATGTGGCTGTACCCGAGCTTTTCGGCCATGCGTCGGACGACGTCGACGCAGCCCGGGTCGAAAGGCACGGCGGATAGTGTGCAACCTGCTGCACGTCGATAGCCAGCCCGCTTTCGTGCCGCGCGCGATCGATGAACAGGCGGAGCTCGTCGTCCATGCGATCAAGACCTTCGACGTCGGCATTGCGCAAGTCGATCGAGAAGCCGATGTGCGAGCCGGACATGATGGGAGAACGGCTCGGGTCGCGACCGGAACGACGCATGAAGATGTTGCCGATGCGATCGACGGCGGTCGTCATGCCCATTTCGGTCGCGCGCGCGACCGCCCAATCCCGGGCCTCGCGGTCCAGGTCGGTCAACGCCAGGCGTGCGACACCGCCCTTGGGCGTTGGGCCGATGCGCGCCAATTCCATCAGCGACTGCCAGAGACGTGCGCCGTTGATGCGTGGCTGTGCCTTGATCATGCGCTAAAGCAAAAGCAGCGAGTCACGCGATGCCTCGCGCCCTCAAGGCGTCAACCGCTTTGGCATCGATGCCGAGCGACGCCAGGACTTCTTCGGTGTGTTCGCCAAGGCGCGGACCGATCCAGCGTGTTCGTCCCGGTGTGGCGCTGAGCTTGGGCACCACGCCAGGGAGCTGGATCGGCTCACCGTCGGGCAGGTGATGGCGCTCGAACATGCCACGCGCCTGATATTGGGGATCGGCGGCAATGTCGGCGGCGGTGTAGACGCGCCCGCACGGCACTTGGGCCGCTTCGAGAACCTGCAGGATCTCTTCAAGCGCATGCCTGGATGCCCACGCCTGGATTGCATCATCGAGCTCGTCGTTGCGCGCGACTCGCCCGTCATTCCTCGCGAGTCCGGGATCGTGGGCCAAGTCGTCTCGACCGATCGCGGTCATCAGGCGCTTGAAGATTGCATCGGCATTGCCGGCAATCACCACATAACGCCCGTCTGCACACACGAAAGTATTCGAGGGAGAAATGCCGGGCAAGCTCGCGCCCGAACGTTCGCGAACGTAGCCCGATGCGGCGTACTCCGGCAGCAGGCTCTCCATTACGGCGAAGACCGCCTCATACAGCGCGACGTCGATGTACTGTCCCCTGCCGCCATTCACCTTCAGGTGGTACATCGCCATGAGCGCGCCGATCGTCCCATAGAGTGATGCGAGAGTGTCGCCTAGGCTTACTCCGACGCGCACGGGCGGCCGATCCTGGAACCCGGTGACGTACCGCAGTCCCCCCATGCACTCGGCGATTGCGGCGAACCCCGGGCGGTTGCGATATGGGCCCGTCTGGCCGTAGCCGGAGATGCGCACCATGATCAGGCCGGGCTTCAACGCCGACAAGTCGTTCCATCCAAGGCCCCATTTTTCCAGTGTGCCCGGTCGGAAGTTCTCGACGACGATGTCGACCTCCTGCACAAGGCGACGCACGATCTCTCGCGCTTCCTCGAAGTTGAGATCGAGCGTCACCGACTTCTTGTTACGGCTTTGCGTGTACCACCAAAGCGACGTGCCTTGGTGGAGCTTGCGCCACTTGCGAAGCGGGTCGCCTTCCTTGGGCGACTCGACCTTGATGACTTCCGCACCGAATTGCGCGAGAAGGCTGGCCGCGTAAGGACCCGCGATCAGCGCACCCAGTTCAAGCACCTTGACGCCCGACAGGGGCGCCGGCTGAGGGGTGTGATTCATGAAAGCTCCGCGTTGTTCGCCTGGTTGCGGCGTCCTGGCAGGCACGACGCATGCGCAAACTGGATCAGGCACGGCACGGGTGATACCTTACGCGAATCATGGCAAAGACGGTCGTGTCGCTCTTACAGCCACGCCAGCTGCAAGCGATCATCGCCGTTGCGGAAACCGGCTCCGTCCACGCCGCCGCAAGAATTCTCGGCATTCCCCAACCCCGCTTGTCGCGGCTGGTCGCAGCCGCGGAGACCGGCCTCGGGGTCAAGCTCTTCGAGCGGTCGCGTACCGGCACGCGCACGACGCGCTCGAGCGAAAGGGTGCTGAAGGAAGCGGCATTTGCGCTGGAGGCACTGAAGTCGGTCTCGAAGTCCGCGCGTGAGCCGATCCCGACGGTGCGCCTCGGCTGTCTTCCACGCGTCATGCATGTCTTGATTCCGCATCTTCTCGCACAGATCGGCGAGCGCGACGTCGGTTTCCGGCTGCAGGTCTCGGTGGGCACGTCCAACGAGCTGGCGGCAGAATTGGCGGCGGCGCGGCTCGACGTGATCATTGCGCGCCACGTCGCATCGTCGATCGACCTTCCCGCCAACCTGGAGGCGAGGAAGCTCTACAGCGAGCGTACCGTGGTCGTCTGCGGGCACGATAACGGAATCATCCCGAACGGCCCCTTGCACGTTTCCGAGCTTGCGCAGCATCCGTGGCTGCTGCCGAAGCGCGGCATCTATTCGCGAGACGTCATGGACGCCATGGTCTCCCTGGCCGGGCTTCCTCCGATCGTTCCGATAATCGAATCGAATCTGTTCGATTCCAGTTTGTGGGTAGTCGCCGTCACCCGGTTCCTGACCATCGCCCCCGAGTTCGCGGCGCGTCGCCTCGAGCGGTTGCGCCTGGTGCGCATCGTACCGACGAAGCCGTCGCTCGGCGCGAGCCCATTGATGCTTCAGTACGAGCGGCGCAACCGCGCCCAAGGCTGGTTCGAGGCGTTCCGGGCAGCAGCGATGAAGGCCGCCCGCAAGGTCCGAGTCGACGTGTAACGGACATGAGCCGGATCGATGGCGGTGACGACTCCTGATGCGTTTCAGGCATCACCGGTGAACGTAACCCGCATTGTTTGACATTGCTACGAAAACCGTTGAACGTTCCATCCTCCTCGCCAACAGCACCATTTGTGGAGAACCAGAATGATCATCGATGCGCGCTGCCGCCTGACCACCGAAAAGGATTCGGAGTACTTCCGCAAGCAGACGCAAAAGTCCGGCCTGTTCGGCAAGATCGCGGCCTTCCAGAACAACACGGAAGAGACGTTCTTCGCGGAAGTCGGGGAGTCCGGCGTCACGACCGCGGTCTCCGTTTCCGGAAACAACCCCGGGATGAAGCTCGGTTACAAAGAGCTGCCGAACAGAACCACGTCGAACGACATGATGGCCGACGTGCAGAAGCGGCATTGGGGACGGTTCATCGGGGTCGCCGGAATTGACGCGGGAGGCGTGTACCACGAGCCGATCCAGGAAATTCGGCGGTGTGCGGCGCTGGGGTTGCGTGCGGTGTTCATCGAGCCAGGCCGCTCGCCGGGGTGCGACCTCGACGACAAGCGGCTGTATCCGATCTACGAAGAATGCGTGAAGCTCGACCTCACGCTGATTCCGCAGACGTCGGGCCCGCTCGGCGGCAAGAACATCGATTATGCGAATCCCGTGCACATCGAGCGCGTTTGCGAGGACTTTCCCGATCTGCGCATCATCTGCGGACACGGGCACTACCCCTATGTCCGCGAGATCATTACCGTCGCCACCCGCCGGGACAACATCTACTTGTCCCCCGACGTCTACCTGAGGATGCTCGGTCGAGAGGACTGGATCGAAGCGATCAACGGGAACTACCGCGCCTACTTTGGTAACTACGGCATCGCGGACCGCTTCGTCTTTGCGAGCGCGTACCCGCTATTCGATTTGAAAGACTATGTTCGCTTCTTCTTCTCGCTGCCCTGGAAGCGCGAGGTCCTCAACCGGCTTCTCTACAGGAACGCGCTCCGCGCACTCAAGCTCGAGGACGACCCCACGTTTCGCAAGATGTACAAGCTCGACCTTCCCGACGAGGAGGTCGATCCGACGCCCGAGTTCATCAAGGCGGAGCGCAAGAAGTGACGGGCGCACAGAGGCGAGGAGGACTCTGCATTAGCTGGATATCGTTCGGTCCCATGCCGCAAGCTGATCGGTGCGTCAGCTGATCGTGCGGTCATGAGGCCGGCATAGGAATCAAAGATGCTGTTCGTGCTTGTCGCCGTCTTCTTCATCCTGGTTCTGTTAGGCGTTCCCGTCGCCTTCAGCATGGGCGTAGCCGCGGTCGCAGGGATGATGGTTGACGGCTCGCTTCCTTGGAACATGGTGGCCCACACCACGATCTACGGCACCGACAGCTTCGTCTATCTCTCGATTCCATTATTCATCCTCGCCGGAGCTTTGATGGATCGAGGAGGAATCGCGGCGCGACTCGTCAGGCTGGCCAAAGTTCTGACTGGCGGATTGCGCGGTGGTCTCGCATATTCCGTTGTCATTTTCGAGATGTTCTTTTCCGGCTTGTCCGGATCTACCGTGGCCGACGTTTCAGCCATGACCTCGACCGTAGTCAATCCCATGAAGGAAGTGGGGTACCGAAAGGAGCACATCCTTTCAATCATCGCAGGTGCCTCTGCCGCAGGTATCCTGATTCCGCCGTGCAACATGATGGTCATTCTCGGCGCGCTCGCCAATACGTCTGTTCTCGCACTCTTCGTCGCGGGAATCGTTCCGGCAATCATTCTTTTTCTACTGATAATCGGGTTGCTTTTTTGGCAAGCCATCGCTCGAGACCTTCCAAGGGACAAGTCATCGTCGCTGAAGGAGATTTGGAATGCGATTCGTGACGCGCTTCTAGCTGCTGGCCTTCCCGTAGTGATTTTCGGGGGCATTCTGGCAGGTATCGCCACGATAACAGAGGTCGCTGCGATTGCCGTCGTGTATGCCGCAATTGTCGGCGTGGTCGTCTACGGCGAGGTCAAGGCACGTGAGCTTCCGAAGCTCATCATCGACGCCGCCGTGGCTACCGGAATGATCATGTTCATCCTGGGCTTGGGAAGCATCTTCTCTTTCCTGCTGGCGACACAGCACGTGCCACAGATGTTCGCGCAGTTCATCCGATCCACGCACGCCTCTGCGTTCGTCGCATTGTTCGTCATGATGATTGTTTACGTTGTATTCGGGTCAATCCTTGAAACCGTTCCAGCATTGCTGATATTTACACCTATCTTCCTGCCGGTGGTACGCGCACTTCACATCGACATGCTTCAGTTTTCAATGGTCGTTATCGCTGCGATTGGACTGGGGATGTTCTTGCCTCCCGCCGGCTTGGGGACGCTTACGCTCTGCGCGGTGGGCGACATCAAGATGCAGGCGTTGGTAAAGCCGCTTATCCCTTTTCTCGCGATACTTTTTGTCGGACTCACCATCCTCGTGGCATTTCCGGGGATTTCCTCCTTTTTGCCGAACTATCTGGGGATGAAATATTGAAGCAGCGCAAGGCCGGTCGGTCCGCTTGTGCGTCGCGCCTTTCCCGCGTGCAAAGCGACGATTCCCCGAACATCGTTGACTTATAGCGAGATGGAGCCGTTACCGCTTTTGATCGGGCCTAAGCGGGTTAGGGGAGGCGGTGGTGTTCTAACTTCGCTCAACCCTGCCAACGGAGAGGTCAACGCAGAGATTTCCATCGCGTCGGGGCGGGACGTGGACTTCGCCGTAACGACGGCGCATTCCGCCCTGCGCCATACGAACTGGGCGTCACTGTTACCCCAGGTGCGAACCGATTACCTGCTGCGAATAGCACAGAAGTTGGTCGAGCAGGCGGACCTTCTTGCGGAAACCATGATGCGGGAGAATGGAAAGACTCTCCGCGAATGCAAAACGCAAGCAAGGGCCGGTGCAGCTACCTTCCGGTACTACGCGGGAATGTGCGAGACGCTGGAGTCGCAGTTGACGCCGTCGCGGGGCGATTACTTGTCGTTTACCACGTACGAACCCTTTGGCGTCGTGGCGGCGATTGTGCCGTGGAACTCGCCGGTAACGCTCGCAGCAGACAAAATTGCGCCTGCGTTGGCAGCCGGCAATGCAGTCGTTCTCAAGCCGTCGGAGATCACGTCGTGCGTATCGATCGAGCTGGGACGACTTTTTTTAGAGGCTGGTTTACCTCCCGGGTTGGTGAACGTAGTCCCCGGCACGGTGAAAACTTCTTCCCACCTTGTAAACCATCCCAAGGTGAACATGATCTCCTTCACCGGAGGCACCGCGGCCGGTCGTGCTGTTGCTCACGCTGCCGCGGAGAACCTTACGCCGGTCGTTCTGGAGCTTGGAGGAAAATCTCCAAACATCGTCTTCGCTGATGCGGATTTGGATCGCGCCGTGGCCGGCGTGGCGGCGGGAATCTTCGGCTCGCTAGGGCAATCGTGCATCGCAGGTTCTCGACTGTTTGTTGAAGAGCCGATTCGTGATGCGTTCGTCAGCAAAATTGTTTCGGTTGCTGAAGCCATTCGACTTGGCCCGCCCGCGGACGACGAAACTCAGCTGGGCCCTCTCGCTTCTTTTGGCCATCGCGATCGAGTGCAAGCACTCGTCGAGAGCGCGAGGGCAGCGGGCGCTAGGGTGACTGCGGGAGGCCTGGCTCCCAAAGGCGGCGTATTCGAGAAGGGTGCGTATTACCGTCCCACGGTGCTGGAGGGCATGTCGAACGATTCTCCTGTGTGCCAAACGGAAATCTTCGGACCGGTGCTCTCTGTACTGCCTTTCCGGGATATAGAGGACCTGGTGGAGCAGGCAAACGACACTGTCTACGGACTGGCCTGCGGAATATGGTCGACGGATTTCGGAAAGGCATGGAATGTCGCACGAAGGATCGATGCAGGAACGGTCTGGATCAACACGTATCGGCAAAACAGCGTGGCCACACCGTTTGGCGGCTTCAAGCAAAGTGGTTGGGGTCGGGAACGAGGTCCGCAGGGGTTGCGACAGTATCAACAGACGAAGAGCATCTTCCTCGGGACGGGGGCCAGTCTCCTTTCCCTTGACAGATGAGCATCGGAGCCTGAGTTGCTGCGAGGTTGTGCTGACGGCGGCGTTCGGCAAATTACGCCTTAGGGATATCCGGCGCTCATGCGACGGGCCCAAGGGGTAGGCAGAAGGGAGACTTCGTGACGCACGCGATTCGAGTTCACGAGACGGGTGGTCCTGAGAAGTTGCGATGGGAGGTGGTCGAGGTCGGAAAACCGGGGGCCGGCGAAGTTCGGCTTAGACATACCGCGATCGGAGTGGACTATGCCGACATTTACTACCGTACGGGAGTTTATCCAACGGCGCTCCCGATCGTTCCCGGCCATGAGGCGGTCGGGATTGTCGAGGAAGTAGGCGCCGGTGTTAACGACGTCAGCATCGGCGACCGCGTCGCATATGTCACTCAAGAAATCGGCGCGTACGCCGAGACGAGATTGATGCCGTCGCGGCACTTGATCAAGCTGCCGCCAGGCATCTCCGACAATGAGGCAGCGGCGATCATCTTGAAGGGAATGACGGTCCGTTACCTGGTACGCGAAACGTACGACGTCAAGGCGAATGACGTCGTTCTGGTGCACGCCGCCGCAGGCGGTGTTGGATTGATCCTATGCCAGTGGTTGAAGCATCTTGGGGCTACCGTTATCGGTACCGTGAGCAATGAGCACAAGGCCGCGTTGGCGAAAGCGAATGGGTGTGCTTACACGATTGATTACACCCGTGAAGATTTCGTCCAGCGGGTGCGCGACTTGACCGACGGGCGGAAGGTGCCGGTGGTTTATGACAGCATCGGCAAGGACACCTTCACCCGATCGCTTGACTGCCTCGCACCAGAGGGACTCATGGTTGTGTTCGGTCATACATCCGGCAAAGTGACCCCGTTCGACCTCATGCTTCTGGCGACAAAGGGCTCTTTGTACGTTACCCGTCCGACGCTCTGGTCACGCTTGAAGAATAAAGAGGACTTGATTTCGCGTGCGAACGAGGTATTCAGCAAGGTCAGTGAAGGAACAGTGCGAATCACCATTGGCCAGACCTATCCCCTCCGGGAAGCTCCGCGCGCGCACATGGACCTGGAGTCCAGGAAGACCATCGGCACGACGATCTTGAGTGTCTAGTTCAATAGCGGAGTCACGATGACGCGCCGAAACTCACGTCGGGTGATACTCGTAACCGGGGCGGCCCAGGGGATCGGGCGCGTGATTGCAGCGGAATTCGCCCGCAGCGGCTGGGCCGTAGCGGCGGCCGACCTTCAGAAGGACAAAATGGAGCACGTAGCCAAGGATCTCGACGTTCAGGGAGACCTTGCGTCGTTCGCGCTCGATGTGTGCGATGAGGCGAGTGTCGAAACAACAGTGGCGGCCGTGGAAGAACGATTCGGACGCCTCGATGCGCTGGTCAATAACGCGGCATTGTTCACTCAGCTAAAACGTGAACCACTCGTGGATATTCGGCTGAGTGAATGGAAGCGCGTAATGGACGTGAATCTCACCGGACCGTTTCTCATGACCCGAGCTGTCGTTGAGCCGATGCGACGCGCGGGAGGTGGAAGCATCATCAATATCGCCACCGTAGGTATTTACCATGGGTCAAATCAACTGGGTCACTACAACGCATCGAAGGCGGGATTGATCGGCCTAACGCGTACGGCGGCACGCGAATTGGGACGGTTCGGGATTCGCGTGAACGCGATTGCGCCGGGCGCCACCGCCACCGAAGCGGTCCGCGCTGTTAGCTCGCCCGAACGTCTGGCAGAACGTGCGCAAAACAGGTGCTTGCAACGCGTTCAGACTCCCGAGGACCTCATCGGGCCACTACTCTTTCTCGCTTCCGATCAAGCAAATTTCGTGACCGGCCAGTTGATCAACGTCGATGGCGGGGAGTTTTTCCATTGACGGCATTGGTCATGTCCGCTGTCTTCCGGTGCGTCCTATGAACGCAACGACGATCCATGGAGCCTGGCTGACTGATCCGTCCGCGGTTACGCTCATCGATACTCATCATCATCTCTGGGACCTCAAGCATATCTACTATCCATGGCTGACGGACAAGCCAATGGATCACTTCTTCATCGACGACATCTCCGGACTTCAACGCAATTACCTGCCGGAAGACTATCGTCGCGACGCTCGGAACCATAACGTGCTGAAGACGGTGCACGTCGAGGCCGAATGTGATCGAAGCAGGCAGATCGCCGAAACGGAATGGCTAACTGCCGTACACGAGCGTCACGGAATGCCGACCGCCATCGTTGGCCACGCATGGTTCGACACCGAAGATGCGGAAGAAATAATTTCGCGTCAAGCGAGCTTTCCGCTCGTGCGCGGCATTCGCTCGAAGCCTAGGACGGCGTCGGAACCCGGGCAGAACGTCGCGGGTCAACCGGGCACCATGCAAGACTCCAGGTGGTTGAACGGGCTTTCCTTGCTCGAAAAGTACAAGCTCACTTGGGATCTGCGTGTTCCTGCCTGGCACCTTGAAGAAGCTTCGGGCGTCGCGGCTATGTTCCCCCGCATAAACATGGCTCTGAACCACCTCGGCTTTCCGTGGGATCGCAGTGATGCGGGCATGGCGGCGTGGCGCAGAGGCATGCAAGCGCTCGCCAAGCATCCAAACGTTTACGTCAAGGTCTCCGAATTCGGTTTGAAGGGTCAGCCGTGGAACTATGAATCCAACTGGAGGGTTGTGCGGGATGCGCTCGAGATCTTCGGCATTGACCGGTGCATGTTTGCGACGAATGCGCCCGTTTCCTGCCTGAAAATCTCCTACGACCGGTTGGTCCGAGCCGTTAAGCGAATGGTGGCTGACTACTCTGAGGACGACCAGGCGAAATTCTTCTGGCGTAATGCGGAGGCTTTTTATCGCGTTTGACGGGCCGACGCTCGTCGGTCCTCTCTGGTCGAGAAAGATTCGAATGTGTTGTGGATATTCCCGCAGACGTTTCAAAAGTTAGGAGGATGGTCATGAAGATGAAGACGCGTATTGGAACGGTGATGCAGCTGCTTTTCGTATTCACCCTATTGGCTCTGGCAGGTACTACACCGGCCGAGGCCGCGACATACAAGCTACGCCTTGCGACGACAAACACAGACCAGATGTCTCAAGGCATCACTTACATGAAGCTGGCGGAAATGGTGAAGCGAAAGTCGAACGGCGAGTTGATCATCGACAATTACCTCGGCAGTTCGCTCTTCAATGAGCCGGCGAACATAGAAGCGATCAAGAGTGGGTCGGTCGAGATGGGGGATGCCACGAACGCGAACTGGGGCAAGTTCCTGGATGCGTTTCTCTTCATGGATCTTCCATACGCCGTCAATGGGGTCGAGGGGCTGCGAAAGCTGGTCAACGGTCCGATCGGCAAGGAAATCGAGCAGAAGTTCGAGCAACAGGGATTCAAAATTTTGATGTTCAACGACAACGGCGGCTTCAGGTCCATCTACAACAATGTGCGCCCGGTGAGCGTGCCAAACGACTTGAAGGGATTGAAGATCAGAACGACGGGAACGCCGGTCGATTTGGCCATCTTCAAAACGAGCGGCGCGAACCCCATCGCTTTTGCCTGGGCCGAAGTCTATACCGGGCTTTCCCAGAAGGTAATCGACGGACTCATGACCACTCATAACCAGATGGTGGGTCAGGGCTTCGTCGATGTGATCAAGTACTCCACCGAGGCGCAAGTCGTCCCAAACATGGAGATCCTGGTCGTCTCCAAAAAGGCATTCGACAACCTGCCGCCGCACTTGCAGAGAATATTGAGTGAATCGGCGAAGGAACTCGAGCCGTTTCAGCATGAGCTTGACGCGAAGCTGGTGGAGGATGCGGTGAAAGTGTCAAAGCAGAAGGGCGTTCAATTCTATTACCCCACCGCCGCCGACATGGTGGAGTGGCGCAAGATGGGTAAGCAAGTGTGGCCGCAATTCTCCGACAAAGTGCCGCCGGAGTATATCGATCGAGTTCTCAAGGCCCAGCAATAGGACGCGCGCAACGGAGCCGGCGCTCGATAGGGCTTCGTGACGTCCTTCATTTGGTGGCCGCGTGCTTTGTTGAAAAAGAGCCTCTTCTTGAATATCCCTGAGCTGTCGTTGTTGGTCATCACGACGGCGGTCGTAGTGATTTTGTGTGCGCAGGTTGTGTTCCGGTATTTCGTCGGGACGTCCCTGGATTGGATCGAGGAGGTCTCGCGGATATTGCTCACATGGCTCACCTTTATCGGAGCCGCCGTCGCGCTCAAGAGGAAGGGCCATATCGCCGTCGACTATTTCGTGACGCTTCTGCCTGACCGTATTCGTTACTACTTCGAGATTTGCACCTACATCATCATCGTCGCGTTTTCCACGTTTTTGTTGTTGCAAGGTATGACGTTTGCCGTACTTAGTGAGCGAACGACGTTTCCAGCGTTGCAAGTACCGGTCTCGTGGCAATACCTGGGGCTTCCGGTCGGGTGCTTGTTCATGGTGATCTATGGCTCGCTGCATCTCGTGACTGTCATACGGCGTTGGCCATCGCGGCAAGGTTGACGTGGTTATGAGCCGGGGACCGTGGTGATGGCTCGTGTTACTGGAATCAGCGTGAACATGGGCATGGGTAATTCAAGTGGTCCATTAGCAAGCGTCGCGCTGAAATTGAGAGTTGGACGGCAAGATCGGCGCGGGCGAGGCGGGAGAGGAAGCAGTACTACGGAGTACGGGCGGCCATGAAGGCCGCACTGATTCGCGAGTTCGGCGATCCTGGGTGCCTGTCGTACGAGACGGTGCCCGATCCCGCACCCGACTACGGCGAAGTTGTGGTGCGCGTTGCCGCCTGCGGCGTCAACAACGTCGATTTGCAGATCCGGCGGGGCGCTCGCGTGCAACTGCCGTTGCCGCATATTTGCGGCGGCGAGGTGGCGGGAACGATTGTCGCGATTGCGCCGGATGTACGTGCCGCTCTCGAAGGTACGAAAGTCGCGGTTGTGCCTTTCATCGGCTGTGGCCACTGTGAATGGTGCCTTGCCGGACGTCCGACGATTTGCAGGACGCGCGACACGCTTGGTTTGAAGCGATCCGGCGGATATGCCGAGCTCGTGGCCGTGCCCGCATCGAATGTGGTTCCCCTACCCGAAGCTCTCGATCCGGTCGACGCGGCGGCGCTCACTCTGGCCGGCCTTACTGCATGGCACATGTTGATCGGACGCGCTCGGGTGCAACCGGGCGAGTGGGTGCTCGTGCTCGGCGCGTCGAGCGGCGTGGGGAGCATCGCGATGCAATTGGCGCGCTATTGCGGTGCCCGCGTCGTGGCTACGGCGAGCGATGCGGCAAAGGCCGAGAAGGCCCGTGCGTTAGGCGCCGAATGCGTGGTGGACGCCCGCAACAAGGATTGGTCGCAGCAGGTCCTGCACGCGACATCGGGACACGGTGTGGACGTGGTTGTCGAGCATGTTGGCGCCGCTACCTGGAGCGAGAGCGTGAAAGCCCTTGCGCCGGGCGGCAGGATCGTGACTTGCGGCGCCACAACCGGCTCGTCGGGAACACTCGACCTCGTCAGGTTGTTTTCCGAAGAGCTTACGATCCTCGGCTCTCGCGGCGGCTCTGCAAGCGAGCTTCACCAACTGCTGGCCGTAGCCGCCCGGGTAGGAATCAAGCCGGTCATCTCGACGCGGCTGCCGCTCGCGCACGCGAGCGAAGCGCATCGTGTGATGGAGCGCGGTGATTTCTTTGGAAAGATCCTGTTGATACCCGAGGGATCGCATTGATGCGACAAGAAGCCAGAGATCCGGCCAGGGACTACGCTGAGTTCGTGTCCGAAATTCGGTTCGACGCGCTGCCTCGATCCGTCGTCGACACCGTCAAACTGTTCATCCTCGATACGCTTGGCGTCACTCTCGCCGGCACGACCGCGCCGGCGTGCGCGGAACTTGTGGCGCAGGTGCGCGAGTGGGGCGGAACGCCTGAAAGCAGCCTCGTGAACTTCGGGGGCAAGGTTCCGGTGCCCCATGCAGCGCTCGTCAACGCGACCCTTGCGGAAGCGCACGATTTCGACGACACCTACGATGCTGGAATCGTTCATGTCATGGCGCCCACCGTTTCGTCGGCGCTTGCGATGTCCGAACGGATCGGCGGCGTGAGCGGGCGCGAGGTCATCGCCGCTGTGACCGGAGGAGCGGAGATCATGTGCCGGATCGGTGCCGGCTGTCGTTCGCCGCTCACGTGGACGAGGACTGCGACGACCGGAGGTTTCGCGGCGGCCGCCGTGTGCAGCCGACTGCTCGGATATTCCGCTGACGCGGTCAATCATGCGCTGGGTATCGCGTACGTTCAGGCGGCCGGGAATTCGCAGACGGTAGAAGACGGCGCACTCGTCAAGCGC
>Ga0105248_10000691_pt1 | contig 38066 bp, 27 predicted proteins | sample KBSS34metaG_FD_81524 | JGI IMG/M metagenome (GOLD analysis project Ga0105248, IMG submission 81524) | Switchgrass rhizosphere microbial communities from Kellogg Biological Station, Michigan, USA - KBS S3-4 metaG | ecosystem: Host-associated > Plants > Roots > Rhizosphere > Soil | place...
AACACCTTGCTTGGGTTGAGAAAATCGGTCGTCAGCGGTGCGATCTGGTTTAAGGTTGTCAGGCCCGTAGTAGCAATCGGATCCACGGTGTTAACGGAACCCGGAACATACTGCGGATGGTTAAATGCATTGAAGAAATCAGCCCGCACCTGAATGTACTTCGACTCGCCAAACCGGAAATTCTTGAATAGCGAGAGGTCGAAGTTATTGATCGGTGACAACAAGAATGTGTTGCGACCGATGGTCGATACGGCTCCATCCCCCGCCTGGATGTACTTCGCATTTGGATTCTTCGCAGCGTAACCGACGGTTCGGGAAGCTGCCGATGTTGTGCAAGTACCGTCGAGATTGAACGCTGGGCAGGTTCGAACCAGGGGGTCCACAATGCTTCCTATTCCTTCGGTGCCGCCTGGGTTCAGAATCGCGCGATCGCCCGCACTGTCCCCATTCTGATTCGCATCGGTGCCACTGCGAATCGTTATTCGCTCCCCAGTTTCGTACGTATAGGTCCCGGCGATGTTAATGCCATTGAGCATCGTCCTGGTCCAGCCGTTGCTATTCTTCCCCCACGGCAATTCGTAGATCCACGAGGTGACAAATCGATGACGATGATCCAAAGCTGAATTCGCACGCTCTCGCCGCAGGTTGCGGAAGTCCTCAACACGACGCGGCGACAGTACGGTCGAAAACACTTCAGCCGTCGTGTCATCGATCAAGTGACTGAACGTATAAGCACTCGTCAGCTGGAAGCCGTTGGAGAAACGCTTTGTTACCTCGGCCGAGCCTCCATGGTAGGTTGAATTTCCGTTGGAAAGGAATGCTACTACGTTCGAGGTGAAGCCTGCTGCCGCGTACACCGGGTCTATCCTGGGACGAGCCTGAATCTGAGCTAGCGTAAGCGTGCCCGCCGGCAGCGCGTCAATCTGTGCCTGCGTCGGCGCATTGCCAATGAAGGTTGGCAAGCCGCTCAGACCGAGCTCCGGTGACACCTTGGGTAGTACATTTATGCGATTCTGGGTAATCAGATGAATGCCCCTCGTGCCGACATAACGCAGCTCAAAAGCCCAGTCGTTTCTAAACTGCCGCTGATAGCTTCCGGTCCAGGTCAGCGAGTATGGTACTTCCTGGTCAGGAATAAACGACGTCGTCGCAGCGCGTGCCTCGGCTGCGGTGCCGGTGGGCGCGGCGCCTCCCGGTATGCCGCCTGCTGCCAAAAAGCCGGTCTCGTGGCAGAAAGGTTTGGTCGGATCCGGACAATCACGCGTTTGCTGTAATTGCGGCGGCGACGACAGCACCCACAAATTGTCGAAGATGTAATCGTATCCCATCGAAAAACCGGCACGAATCGAACTCTTGCCGCCGGAACCAAATACGCGGCCGAGTAAGCCTTCGTTGTAATTCGGTGACCATGCGAACCCCACCTTCGGAGCGAAGTTCTTCGTCTGAGTCTTGGGTACGTCAAAAACCAGCAAGCCAGGTACCGAGGCAATCGAATTCAGCGCCTGGTCACGCGAACCTTTTGTCATCTGCTGATAGGAATAGCTCACACCCAAATTGAGCGTAAGGTTAGGCCGGATTCGCCAATCATCCTGAACGAACGCATACAGAACTTTCTGGTCACCATAGTATGTGTTACCACCCGCGTTTCGTTCTGCAAACTCAGGAACGACGTCGAACAGAAAATCCGCGGTGTTGATGTATTCATAATCACCGCGCTCGCGCTGAACGAAGTGCTGCGGCGAGATGATCTTGCGGAAGTCGCCGCCGAACTTGAACGAATGTGTCCCCCGCGAATAGGTCACGTTGTCGACAATTTGATAATTGTTCTCAATGCCAAACTGCGGAGCATTCGGATCGGGGCCAACGTTTAAGCCGAGGTCGTCCAGAATGATGTTCGGGAATGTATCAAGTCCTGGGAACGTGAAGCTCGGTACCTGGAAGTTGAAAGTAGACCGGCGAAACGCGAGTCGAGTCTCATTAATCAAACCCTGCGAGAAGTTGTGAATCAGGGTGTAAGAGAAAAGACGCTGCTTCAGTGGCAGAGTAGTGAAGAAAACCGGCAAGTTAGCAAAATTGTCCACGGTAGCGCCGTTCGTCATTCCAAAGCGCCAGTGATGAAACGTCGTCGAGCTCTGATTGAAGTCGAAGTTAATCACCGCGTGGTTCTGTTTGAAGAAGTTCGGCGATGGGACATTCACACTTCCGAGCGCCAACGAGCGACCGCCCACCTGCACACACTCAACGTCCTGGGTAGATACACAGCTCGATGATTGAACATCAGCTACTGGAGCAACGGGGACAAACTGATTGAAAACTGCTCTGTTGGTGGCCGAAAGCCCTGGGATCGAATTGATTATCGCAAACCCCTCGGCGGTCGGTGTTACGATACCAGCAGCGCCCGCAGCACTGCCGCGGTGTAGACGTTCGTAAGAGGTAAAGAAGAACAGCTTATCTTTTAGGAGTTTAAATCCGGGGCCACCTTCGCCGAACATTGGCGCGTAAACCGGACCGCCGAGGTTAAAGCCGCCGCGGAAGAAATCGTTACGCGGCATGAAATTCGGAGAATCCGGATCGCGATTGACGCCGGAGTTCTTCTGGCTGGTATCAAGCGCATTCAGATAGCGATTACGCCAGAAGGTATATCCTGTGCCGTGAAAATCGTTCGAGCCGGACTTGGTAACGGTAATAAAATTTCCTCCATTCGAACGAGCAAACTCAGCCGAGAACTGATTTTGCAGCAGAGTGAATTCTGCAACTTCTTCCGGCGAGATGTAACTCTGCGGACCAGTTACGGCTTTGTCATTGTTATCAACGCCGTCAACTACGAAATTGTTATTGCGTGGACGTTGGCCGCCGACTGAGCCGCCAGTGCCAACTCCTACGCCCCCTGAACTCGTAACGCCCGGAGCGAGCAACGCAAGGTTGTTAACTCCAACGCCGGCGGTGCCACCGGCTCCAATGGCACTGGTCAGAGCCAACTCGACCACCTGGCGCTCGCTAAATGATTTCGACAGGTTTGCCGTAGTAGTGTCTACCAGCTCTATGCCGCCGGCGGTAACCGTAACCGACTCGGTGATCGCACCGGTCTGCAACGCCACTGTCAGATCCGTTGCTTGATTGATTTGAACTCCTACATCGGTAAGCTCGGCCTTTTTGAAGTTTGTCGCTTCGACCGTTACTGTGTAGTCGTTCCCAACCAGCAAATTATCGAATTGGAACGTACCCGAACCTGATGTCTGCACGGTGTGCGTTTCGTTATTTGATTTCTTGACGATAGTAACTTTGGCGCCGGTAACAACTGCGCCATTAGGATCGGTGATAATTCCTTTGACCGTGCCCGTGGTTACCTGAGCCCGTACCGAGATGGCAATCAGGCTCAAAGATAATGAAAGGCCTAACATGAAAAATTTTTTCATCTCTCGTTCCTTTCGAGAAGAGGTCAGTTGAGGAGGTCCAAATTTGTCCGCATGAAAGTCAAGCAACGAGGCTCAGACCGTTATGAACGTCGTTGCCAAGATACGCATCTTTGCGGAGCATACTTCGTCTGAGTTAATTCGCAACGGGAAGTCGCAAGGGGGAGACTCGATGAGACGAGACATTTTTAGGCAATGATGATGCCATGGGGAATCGTCTGTCTCATAACGCTAAAACGGCCGATTTTCAGTTAATTGGCAACAGTTTCAAATCCGAAAATCGGCAGATTCCGAATTTTTGTATAAATGAGTGATTATCCAAAGTGCGATGCGGACTCAAACCACTATGGAACCTTGAGTCCATGCAGGAGGCAGAGGTAGAATGTGACAACCTCAAGATCCCCCGTCTTGTCTCATCAGTCTGAAGCGAGGCAACGCTGTAATGTCCCCAACGCGCTCGCTGATACACAGATCGAAACTATCCTCAGCGGCGACGCTGGTTGTGCTCGCATCTTGTGTTTATGTCGAAGCCCAATCTACTTCCTCAATCGAAGGATTAATCACCGATCGAAATGGAGATATTGTGGCTGGGTTTTCAACGGCACCAGTTCGCGGTGGCGATTCTTTCGCAATCAATACCGCCGGCAATCAATTTCTGCCCAATGTCTACCACTGAAACCGTGACACAACTCCTGCTTGCCTGGAGCAACGGCGATGCTACAGCGCTCGATCGTTTGCTTCCTTATGTGGAAACCGAATTGCGACGTTTGGCCGGCTTTCACATGAAACGTGAAAGTCCGGGACATACTCTGCAAACAACGGCACTAGTAAATGAGCTCTACCTCAAGCTTGTGGACCAGAGGCAGACGAAGTGGCAAAACCGAGCGCACTTCTTCGCTGTCTCCGCTCAATTGATGCGCCGGATCCTGGTTGATTACGCACGCCGTCAATTACGAAGCAAGCGCGGCGGCGGTATGTCCAATCTGACATTGGATGAAGCAGTCGTCATATCTCCCGAAAAGTCGGCGGATATTCTGTCTCTGAATGAAGCCCTCGATCGGCTTACCAAACTCGATCCCTTGAAAGCCAGGATCGTTGAGTTGCGGCATTTTGGCGGCTTGAGTGTTGAGGAGACTGCAGAAGTACTAAAGATCTCAGAGGTCACTGTCATGCGTCATTGGAGTCTCGCTAAATCGTGGCTTCGACGTGAAGTGCGTGGTTAGCTGCGAAAAGGAGATAGTTCAACAGGCGATTTGACGCGATCAAAACATGGGCTTCCAATTCTCCCAGCCAAGGTTCGGACAGATTGCATAGAATGAACTCAGATCGATGGAATAGGATTGAAGGCCTTTACCACTCCGCTATTCAACTTGACACCGATGACCGCGAATCCTTTGTTGAGCAGCAGTCCGCAGGAGACGATAGTCTGAAAGCAGAGGTTCTCGCCCTGCTCGCCTCGGCGGATCGTCAGGACAGCTTCATGGAGGAGCCGGCGGTGACACTGGCACTAGAGGTCCTGCGGTCTGAGAGGACGGGGTTGGTGGGAGAGACTATCTCCCGCTATCGGATCGTTGACGTGCTGGGCCACGGTGGCATGGGCGAAGTCTATTTGGCCCATGATACAAGCCTTAACCGCAAAGTCGCCCTTAAACTTCTTCCCGCCACCATAACTGACAACCGCCTGCGTGTGCTGCGCTTTCAACAGGAGGCGCGTGCGGCCTCTGCAATCGCCCATCCCAACGTCGCTCACATTTACGAGATTGGTGAAGCGAACGGGCTGCATTACATCACGATGGAGTACGTCAAAGGCGCCAATGTTCGTGAACTCCTGATGTCCGAAGGGTTGGATGAGGCAAAGGCTCTCGAAATCTGTAAACAGATCTGCAATGCCCTGGCCGCCGCACACAAAGCAGGCGTGATTCATCGCGATATCAAACCTGAAAACATTGTGGTCACTGATGATGGCCATGTAAAGGTACTGGATTTCGGACTTGCGAAGTTGATCGAGGGTGTGAGAGACGAGACGGAATTTCAAGGCACCTCGACTCTGCATACGCAGCCGGAATTGTTGATGGGGACGTCGCAGTACATGTCTCCGGAACAGATACGCCGGCAACCTGTCGATCGTAGAACGGATCTCTGGAGCCTCGGCGTTGTTTTGTTCGAACTGCTCTTGCGCCGTCGTCCCTTTTCCGGAGAAACGACCAGTGAAGTCATCGTGGCAATTCTAGAACATGAGCCGGACATCGGTGCGGCCAGCGAGTGGCTGTCTCCCGAAATGACCTCGGTATTGCTCAAATCACTGAAAAAAGATCCTAACGCTCGCTACCAATCTGCCGAAGAACTGCTTCACGATCTGCGACAAATGGACGCCATACGTTCTACGGCGGTAGCCATCAACTCAGGCGCGCGCAACTCTGTCACGACCGGAACGCCCCGTCCTATCACGCTTGGAGAACGATTAGACACTGTCCCAGATCAAACCAAAAAAGGACCAGCATCCGTTACGCCAGGGCCGGTAATGAAGGGCACGTTCAGAAAGTTGTTGCTGATCATGCCACTGTTTTTGATTGCGGCCGCCGCCATTTATTACATATTCAAAATCAAGCCCAGCGCCACGCTGCTTAATCGCGCTTTCAACTTGCGTTTTGAACGATTGCACTTATCTGGAGACATTACCGAAATCGTGATCTCGCCCGATGGAAAGTACGTGGCCTACAGCGTGCTGGAAGCCGGAAAGCATTCGATACATATAAGAGAGCTGGCCACCGCCAGCGATCTTCGAGTCACCTCAGTCTCAGACTCAAGCTACAGCGGTCTGTCGTTCTCACCCGACGGCACTTTTGTTTATTACCTCGAGAATGAGGCTGAGACCGGAACTCTATATCGTGTTTCGAAACTTGGCGGTGGTCAAAGACCGATCCTCGAGAACGTGAACACGGCCGTGACCTTCTCGCCTGATGGTTCGCGGATGGCTTTTGTTCGCAGCAACAATGCGGTCGATCCGGCCGACCTGGTGACCGCGCCGGCGGAAGGCGGTATGTCGTCGGTGCTAGTCCGGCGCACGCTTGCAGATACCAGATTTTTCTCTTCCGACATGCAGGGTCCTGGACCAGCATGGTCTCCGAACGGAAAAAGCATTGCTTGTGTGACGCATGGTCTGGGGCCAAAACTCACCCAAGTCTGGCTCGAAGTAATTGATGTCGAGTCCGGTACGGCTCGGCCCATTAAGGCTGGTCCGTGGCACGACATTTCGCGCATGACCTGGCTAGGGGATGGTAGTGGACTGATCGTCGCAGCTACGGAAATGCCTGGCGGTTCCGGGCAACTCTATTTGGTTGGAACTGAGGCAACGCAACAAATCATTAACGATCCGAACAGTTACACGCTGATCAGCTTGGTTGGGGATCAGGCAACGCGACGAATTACTAATGACCCGAACAGTTACACGCTGATCAGCGGCTCAAACGACTCAAGCGTCTTTGTTACGCGAAGCGTGGAAAGGACTTCGAGTATTTGGCATGTGTCGCTGGTGGAATCACCGCCGGCCACAATCAGCGTGGAGCAGAAGAAAGGGTTGGCAGAAGTAGAGCGCGGCAGTGAAGGCAGGCTTATCTACTCAGTCTTTGACGGCCAAAACATTAATCTTTGGTTGCAGGATGCAAGCGGGACGCGGCAGCTAACTTTTGAGGCTGACAATTCCAAGCCAACGATGTCTCCGGACGGGCGATACATTGTGTTCTGCTCCACCCGCGCTGGCGCAATGAACATCTGGCGGATGAATGCTGACGGAACGCAGCCTCTCCAACTTACCACCGGAGCCTACGAAGACCTTCCCTCGGTTACCGCAGACAGCAAGTGGGTCATCTATCGTACCGGCAATGATATTCGCAAGGTCTCAATCGACGGTGGACCACCGCTCATGCTGTTAAGCAGGGAGGTGCAGGGGCCGGCACTTTCGCCCGATGGAAGACTGCTGGCATTCTTTGTTACTGATCAACCCGATAGTCAGGTGTGGCATCTGGAAATCTACGACCTCACGTTACGGTCGATCGTAAAGCGGTTTGCCTTACCCGATTCAACCCATCCGTTCAACGGAATGAATCTTACCCCTGACAACCGCTTGCGATGGACGCCGGACGGGAAAGGATTGGCATACGTCAGCAGTTCCAGCGGCGCCTCTAACATCTGGATTCAACCACTCAACGGCGGACCGTTCCGAAAGTTAACCGACTTCAAAGAGGCAGAGATAACGTCTTTCGCGTGGTTGGACGGCGGACGACAAATTGTATTGGTGCGAGACACGCGGGTGTATGTACCAGTCCTGCTCACAAGATTTTAGTGGCGTTCCCGGCCCAACGGTGACGCCGTCTGGGCTCGAGCATCACCGTTGAAGTTGATCCACGACTCGGTGTTATTGCGGATTTAGATCTTCTGGGGGGGCCTGTTGTTCGCTTGGCGGCGGCGATTCCGGATCGGGCGGACAAGGGTTGTACCATATTCCGTTGCGGTAGCACTCAATAGTCGGAATGGGATCGTCTTGGGCGGTTGCAGGGCCAAGTTCGATCGCATCGCCGGTTCCTGATCCAATGGCGGACGCGAGGATGATCCACAACACGTTAATTGTCATTGCTCTCTTCTCCAATTATTTTCATGAGGGTTAGAGAATCGCGTTGTGCGCACCCTTGCCAAGTAGTTGCTAAACGACATTACTCAATTGACGCTGCCATCGCTAACCCCGTTAAAAAAACAAGGCTGGCACCAGAGCTACTGCGGACTCCATTCGAATACGCGTCAAAGCCGACTCAAAGCTATCAGTTTCGCAAACAATCTGGTTTGGTAGTTTCATTGTCACAGTGACCTGACCCAACGAACCTACAAGATCAGCTCCTCACAATTTTTTATTCGTTCCACTGATAGATTCCACACTCGTTCGACGCGATCAATAGATAGCAAATAGCCGCATCCCAAACGGTTTTCACTTGAGGGCAAATCACGACTCGGCGGCGGCTGAAAGAATCATGTCGTTGTCGAACGAAATGATTCGTTTGCGAGATTCTGACTGTGACCTGGAATGAAACTGTGCGTGAACGCAATTCTGGAGAATGGGTTTTAGAAAAGGACTGGTTATACACGCTTATGTTATCCCGCGCCGCTGACAATCAAACCCTCACTTTGACTGAAACTGACCCAGCCCATAGAACTCCCTACCTTTCATCGGCCCTCAGGTAACTTTTAGTCTGAAAGGAGACATCTCATGAAATACACGAAACTTCGCAAACATATTCCTCCCCGTTTCTTCTTTTTCGCTCTCGGACTTTGCGCCATCGTGATTGCAGCCCTGGCGAATTCTCCCGCGCCTGCGCAAGCCGCCTTGAAGCCGCCGACGCCGTCTTACTCCGGTGCTCTCGAAAGAGCCGATTGCGGTTTCATCACGGGATTAGCCTATGATGCGAACGCACCGGAAAATACCGTCTCTGTCGACATATATGACGGCTCAAATTTGGTAGCGACAGTTCTCGCTAATCGATTCCGTCGAGACCTGTCCGATCAAGGATGGGAGAATCCATTTCATGGATTTCTGTTGTCTACTCCCGCCTCCTTGGCGGACGGGAACATTCATTCGATCTATGCGAATTTCGCTGGGACCGGTATTGGTTTGTCCGGCAGTCCGAAATTTATCGCATGTAACTCGTCGCTCTTCCCGACAGAAGCTCCACAATCCCTTGCCAGCGCAGAAGGCACGACCTGGGAACAAGGCGTTGAGGTCTCTTCGTCCCTGAATGGCGTTATCAGGCAGGTTCGGTTTTGGAGAGCGGCTGAGGAGCCGGCGGCAGGTCACACAGCTCGTATTTGGAGCACCTCAGGTACCCTACTTGCGTCGGCGCCCTTTAACGAAACCTCCACTCCGGGATGGCAATACGCAACAGTGAACTTCCCAATCACTACCGGAGTTCGATACAGGGTTACTTTCAACCTATATCAGTATGGAGCGAAAACCTTTTTTGTCTTCAACAACGGACCGATTACAAAAGGACCGTTGACCGCGTGGACTTCGTGGTACGGAACGCCTGGCGGATCTTTCCCGACCAGCAACAGCACCAGCAACCTTTTCGCTGATGTCGTATTCAACTCAACTCAATAGTGAGATTGAAGATTGGACCAGCATGGGCGGACGCGTGGGAACGTCCGCCCGAGTTGTTTATGAGAACCACGGAGATAACCAGTTTGTTTCATCAATTCGACGGCAGTCTCAATGCAAACCGCATGACTGCGGTTTACATTGAGACTTGTATCGATCAGGTGATCACACCGGGCCATTGAGCCAGTACTAGTTTCCGACCACGAAGAGATGACCCGCATTCTGTGTGTAGATCCTGCCGTCTCTCCCAATGGACGCCGGCGTATAGGCCGCGCCGACCGCAAGTTGCTGGAAGATGTTCTGTTTCAACGTCCCTCCCTGATTAATTGCATAGAGATTGCCGTCCTCGCTGTTGGCGTAGGTAACGCCGTTGCTGTCGGTAGCCATAGCGTTGACGCACCATTCGAATCCGTTCGGATGATTATTAACGCACGTGACATTTCCATTGGCATCTCGAGTGCAACTCAACGTGTTCGTGTTCCTGAACTTCCACTCCACGCCCATAGCCGAATTGAGTTGCGTGATGAAGTATTCCTCCGGATAGTTCGGATGCGTGGCTGTTCGATCTGACGGGCAGATTGCCTCGACATCACAGTATGAGCCGACTTCGCCGTAGTGGTTGTCTTTGGTGACAATCGAGTAGGTTCCGTCGTGACTGTATATACCCGGCGTGATATCCCAGCCGAACTCATAGGCGCCCTGAAATTGTCCTGTTGAACTGAACTTCATCAGATGCCCCTGCGCCCAGTTGTACCGGGTATAGGTGCCGAAAACGACGCTTCCGTCAGGTGCTACGGTCGGCGAGGACGAGCCATCATCGAGAACACGCCCGGGTCCCAGCCCGTTTATTTCCGGATCGACGCCAAGATGCGCGCCCGCTCTGCAGCCGCCTGGTCCACCGATCGGAAGCAGCACTCCACATCCGTCATTCAAATGGTCACGCAGTGAGGCGGTCCATTTCAGAGTGAGGTTCGGATTGACTGCGATCAGGAAGTTATATCGAGTCACAAAATGACCGCGGCTGACCGTGTAGATAGTGCCATCCGGCGCGATCGCCGGTGCGACGTTGATTCCTGGACGCTGCGAGCCACAAGGAGTTGTCGGAGGCACTGCGTCCGGGCTGGGGGGCCACGGAAGCTGGCTGTTGCTGAACCCGACTTTGCATGGATCAGTTGCGCTCGGAGCATCGGGCGTCAGCGTCGCGAATCGCACTTTACTGGACGTTCCATTAGACGCGATCTTAACCAACCATGAGTCGACCACGTCGTCGTCCCACGGCCTGCCGGAGCTGAGTTTGATAGCGTTGTAATAGATGTTGCCGTTGCTATCCGCGCTGAGTGGACCAGCCACAAAGATGTTTTTGTCCTTCGTGGCGCCGAACGGGTTGATTGACGCGGCGATGGTACCGTTTCTCGTGCTGAGCTTCTCGATTGTCCCCCCCGCTGCAGGTACGTAAATAAAATTACCCACCAACACTGGATGAAAGACCGGCTCCCAAAACGGACCGTTGAAAGAAACGCGACTCGCAAAAGGAACAGGCTTCCAGTCCGATGTGAAACTCCACACCTCAACCAACTGACCGTGTTGCCAGGAGAGTCGCTTCTCCAACCAGTCCTGCGTTTCCCACGTCTCTACATGCGTGAAGTTTCCCGACTTGAACTCCATATACACATCGTTGCCGTCGACGATCGGCACCTGGTAATGGACGAGCAAGTCTTCACCGTTTTCGGCCATCTCCTCCGGGACGAACGGGTCGTACACGATGTCTTCAATGATCCGGTTCAGATTCTGTCCCCGCCAGGCGACCTCGCCGGTATGCTGCGGATCCCGACCCCACTGCGGCCAGTCTGGAGTACTCGCAGCGAAAATTCCCACGAGACCCGCCGCACCCAAGACAGCGAGTACCGCGACGATGAAAATCCTTGCGCACCTTTGTCCTGAACGTTTCATGATTAAGTCCTCCTCAGATAGTCGTCTAGTCGGGCAAAGGCTTGCCGCCTTTGCTCGGCCATTCGAAAGCATTGCCTTCCGATGGGGGTAAAAAGGGCGATTTACTGTCCGGCTAGGTGTTCACGTCGAAGCGTAAAGACTCAAATCAAATAAAGGCCATGAACGTCTTTTGCGGTGGTGCTCAATCGACAGAACACGTGTTACGGGAGGGCCAGATCTTGTCTACCTGCTTGAACTGGGCGGTTTTCAGGTGAGGCCTGGTCTGGGCTTAAGTGAAAAACTTGTCTACAACCTTTGGAATGGGCGCACCCTACACCCGTCAGCATGAAGTGTCAACAGAAATAGTGGATCTGATTTGCTAAAGGTCGGGCGGCATAATAAGTAAGGGCCACCCAAGCGAGTGGCCCTTTAACAATTTCGCGGCTCCCCGCACTAGGCAAAGATAGCATTCAGACTTGCGATGATTGCTGTCTGACTGCCGTCTGCCAACGGAACCGTCACGGTGGATCCGCTAACGGCAACCATGCTCTTGCCGGTTGGGGCAGACTGTGTGAAAGGGGTTTTGGTGGTTGAACCGGCCATGGTGCCGAATGGGCCATAAGTGGCCCCACTTTTTCCGGTCAACGTGAGTTGCAGAACACATTGCCAGCCATACCATGAACCGGTGTAGCCGGAAATTGACACGATGGGATCGGTGAGCGGAATATTGATCGTTTGGCTTCCTCCGCTATTTCCGCCGTGTTGCAACAATGTAAATATCCCGGTTTTCGTATTCTGAGTACCGGTATTGTATGGTCCCGTCCCGGTATTGACGGCCTGAATGGCGTTGAGTACGTCGCCCGATCGGATCATTATTTGGGTAATGTTGGGATTACCCGCCGCACCGATAATCGCCGTGTCGTCGAAGGTATTGCTGGTGGATGGGTTCCCGAGTTGATAAAGAATCATGAACTGTGCTTGCTCAAACTGGAAGTTGCCGGAGTTGAATCGCCACATAAAAATATCCTGATAACTATACGGGGTATTGTTGTAAGAAAAACCGGGCGACACGGCGTTCCATACCTGTTGTGCGCTGGCGTTGGGCGCTGAATTTCCCGGCTCAAACTGTGCACCATAGCCGATCCTGGTCGGGGATATTCCGGCATCGAGAAAGCTTGATAACGGAGTGCCGTCGTAGAATTGAGGAGAGACGAAATCGAACGCGCTATTGACGGTAGGGTAATCAATCGTATCAGTGGGCCATGCAGGCGTGAATGACAGATAATATTTCACTGGCTGCTGATCAAACACCTGGCGAATCGTGGAAAATAAAGTTTGAAACTGCGATTGGGTCATGTCATTGGATACATCACCTTCCCAATCAATATCCAAGCCATTCATTCCAATATTTTTCAGATACGTCACCAAATTCTTGGCAAACGCGGTAGCCTGTGTTTGCGGATCCCCACCGCCTGAAAAAACTGCCGCCAGGGTGTTATTGCCCGAATAAACCATCGTAGCCAAAAATTTAATATTCGGATTGACTTGTCGTGCGTCACGGAGCACGAAATTCAAATAATCCTGGTTGGTTAGACCACCTGGATGAGACGAGCTGCCGATTTGGATGGTGGAACCATTCGATGCTGAGATAACTTCAAAAAAGGCAATGCCAAGAAAAGTTACGCTGTTGTATGTTTTGTAGTTAATGAGCGATTGAAAGCAGCTGTTTGAGCTGTTGTAGTTGGTGTTGGGTGGTTCATCTTCGTTCAAAAAGATCCACGCATTGATGCCGTATGGTAGGTTTGCCATTTTGATTCTCCTTTGAATTGATGTGGTGAGTTGCGGAGCCTAACTATGTGTATCGTATGTGCTAGGCCATCATGTCAGCTTCCTTATTCAGTGGGAGCGCGAGTTCATCGGCTCCCACTAATTAACGCGAGAACTACTTCGGAAAACCACCATGTCTATTATTTGAGTGAGGTTTCAGCCAATGACGGTGTCCACCGGTGGCGCCTGATGATCAAGAATTGTCAAAGTAAGTGGCACAATTTGTATCCTTCGGCAACTTGAAGAAACACGCGAAGGGACGTGAATTGAGGAAAGTTTCCTCAGCGTCCCTCCGCGTGCAAGGTTGCTCGGCAGAAGCTGTTGCTCAATCCAGTCGCCTTTCGTTTCGGGCTAAGTTAAAGCTAATGCCGATGCTGTTTGTTGGCGGCGAGAGGCTCTCTTCAACTCTAACGTGAGATGATGGTGCAGAACCAGAAACCAGGGGCGCTAGGGACAACTCCGTTAGCGCCGAGATCGAAAACAACGGCCCCAGGGTCATTTCCTTGCAGCGTATTGCATTTTGTCTGGGCATCAGTCTCATTGGCGGCTGCAATAATGCCGTTCGTTAGATCAGGAGACCCTTCACCCGAACAAGTTCCATCGGAGCTACCAGAAAAAACGACTATATTCCCCAGGATGTCAATCGGACCGATGTACCGCACGTCAGTGTTTCCAAACTTGTAACAGCCAGTAGCGAGGCCTCCCGGTGGAGCTGTGGTCGGTGTGCAGTTGTCGCCGAAGATGAACCCGGCCATGTTAGGGACCGGGTCTCCGGGTTGTCCGTCCCCGTGGGCTATATGGGCCGACTCGGCGTTGATGCTGATGGATATTAGGTGAAACGAGCCATTACCGGTTTTGTGACAGACCTGCACTTTATCTCCAGGAGCTGTACTGGATGCCGAAGTGAAATCTGTACTCATTGCGATAGTGATCGCCAAGACTGTTACGAGTAGCAGTGAGAATTTTAGCTTCATAGTTGTCCTTCTTTCTGGGCGAGTTTGGAGTTTTAGGTGATGCCAAACTACGAGTTGATCGAGGCGTTTGGCAGTTGTTGAGAGTGGGCCAAGTCTAATTGGCGAGGCATTCAACTGATACTGGTAAATCTGACAGGTGTGCTGCCCTCACCCTGGGGCGAAAGGCATCAATTCCAAATCGAGACAGCGAGTTCAAGAGGAGATTAGCTCTGTCAGTGTGAGAATTTTTGAATTAATATCTAGACCGATGTCCCCTCGAAATAAGCGGCCGTTCGAAGTACTCCCAGGAGATGCGGGCTAATATCAGGGTGAGACAGAGCGCTATTATCACCGCCGTTACAGTTGCAACTCTTAAAATCGGATTCATGGCAAAGAGTTGCCAATAGAGCAATCCCTGTAAAGTTTGATGGAAGAGATAGGTAGCGTAGGCTATCATTCCCAGCCCGCACAGCCATCCCCAACGCAACACTCGCGGTCGAAGATCCAAGACGGCGCATATTAAAGAACCATAAAACAACGCCACAATCGAATATCCCCAAACAGACATTTCAAACGATCCCATACCCCAGCTTTTGAAAATACAAATAACGAGTATTACTGCCGAGACGATCAGCGGTCCCACGTAAGGTATTGAACGGTTTTCTCGTTTTAGCACCGCTATACCAACGCCCATTAATAATGCATCCGCTCGACATGGCATGAGCACATAAGCCGCAGTCGGCCCGAGTCGCAGGAAAACCAAGAGCCGAATAGCAGGGGCTAAGATGATGAAGGCTAGCAGAATTCTTTTCAAAGTCTTTCGACTGGTAAAGCGAACCACAAGAGGCAAGGTGAGATAAAACTGCTCCTCGATTGCTAGGCTCCATGTGATTGCCAGTGCATTACCACCCAATGTGTTTTGGACTGCCATCGCAAAGTTTTGCGTCAACGTCGCATAACTCCACCACGGCAGAAATTCAGCTTTCAACCAGGCGTTCCCAGGCATGGCCCAGACAATGACCAGCACAACAGCATATAGAGGAAGAATGCGAAAGAACCGCCGCCGATAAAAAACTGAGAAATAGTTCGTTGAATCTTTGGCGTCGAGGAGGATGCCACCGATCAAAAACCCGGAGAGAACGAAAAAGAGATCGACGCCGCTCCAGGTGAGCCGACCGAGGGCGAGTAGATATGCCAGCTTCGAACCTGGAACAGTATCGGCAGGGACAATAACGTAATGCCAAATGAGAACCAGGAAGATCGCGAAGCCTCGCAATCCGTCTAGTTCACGAACGCGCGTCACGGCCGTACTCTATTACAGCTAACACGTAGCCATCAAATACATTTGAACATCGGTGCAGGTCCTAGAATCGTAAGGTTCGAAATCAATTAGTTACGAGGACAAGTTGATACCGGCAATCCGCCAGCGAACCTCCGCGCGATTCCTTACGTTATCGCTAAGTTATTGAAAGCAATGGCGACGACGCAAAGCAGTTGCGCGATCTGAATCTTTAACATCTGTGTTCTGGCGAATCGGCGTCATCGCCGCCCTCGAAACGGGGAATAATCGTCACTCAGACGCCCCAGGCCGGTGATCATGTAGATTGTGGCATGGTGATGGGAGTAACTATCAGTGGCGAAGATTCTGGGAAGAACAGTTGTCTCCATAGACTAACAGTTCAATATCCTCGATCAAGAGAATTGCTCTATCTTCTATTGCATACCGACCGAGCTTTTCTGCAAACAGATCTATGAATACTATTGCGGGGGCAACAATGAAACCGACTAAGGCCGTTCCCATTATAAAAACAAGAGGAAGAAAAGCGACGGCTAGTGACGCCTCAAGTAGATTTCCGATAAAACGGTATGTAACGAGAGAGACTAAAAGTACCAGCAGGACACAAACCACTCCGAGTACTTTGGAGTTCCGTTCAGCCCACCGGTCCCAGCGAGCAAACACTTTGTCGATGCGGTCCATTAGATTATATGAGGTGGTTGACATCACCGATGCCACAGAACAGCCACGGCAAAGGAAAGCTCGATAAATAGTAAGATCACCGAACTCTGAGTCGCAAGGAAAATTTAGATCCCCACACTGGACAATCTTAGCAACTTTCTCTTGACGCCAACGACGCAAATGCTCAGTTTCTTGCAACAGTGGCGAGATGCGGTCTAGTACAGCCGAGAACTGCGATCAGCAGCGAGCGCGGTAGATCATACGTCGCTTATGGGGATCGACTGCCGATCCCTTGTTGAATAACGCGAGAAGATCCACCCATAGCAAATAAAGAACTGACTGAATTTTGCCTTTGGTTCTATACGGAAAGCGCGTAAAGTGTCTGCTTTACAGGGAACCAGATAATCATAAGTTCGACGGCAAGACGCTCCTTTTGTACTTGACTCTATGACCTTACGAAGTGCAGCGATATACGCTCGACAAAACGACTTCGTAATCCAGCCCGAATCCCGAACCACGGATGGGATTTGGATTGGAGGGGAACCGGTCCAAGTGCTGCCCTGCGAAACCGACATGACGACTGTGGGTCAGGCCATTCAAAACGCGCTGGCTGCCTCTCAGGACGGGGTTGCTCTTCCGACGGATTGGAAGGCCGCGTTGCAACCGCTGTTCAAGGCCGCGAAAATCAAAAATTGGAATGCGCTGCAAAAGTCCGCGAAGATGGTTGAAGTCGAAATGTCGGCTGCCGAACTTCGCATGGTTCCAAGTAGAAACGGTGGGACGTCGGGTGATGATAAGGGCTATCAGTCGCTTCCTGAGAAAGCGATCGTACTTGAGGCTGATTGCTCCCCAGAGCAGTTGGGATTAGCCTTGTCACAAGCCTTGAAAGTCTGCTGTTGAGGCTGGCGATTGCACGAAGAAGCCCTAGGCGATCGCGAGATCTAATGCTTCTAGCTTCCCTTTACATCCCCACACTGGACAATCTTCGCAACTTTTTCTTGACCACAACCACAGAAGTGCTCAGTTCTCCAACAGTTGCGAGAAATGCCCTAAAGCTGCCAGTTACTCCGAGTCGCGAGCATTGGCGTGAAGCGCCTAAGAGTGCAACGTGTAACCGTTGTAGGCCCACAGTGGACAATCTTCGCAACGCCAATGAGAGGTTAATCAGTTTCTTTCAACAGTTGTGCGACGATCATCCCGTTGCTTTCTATCAAAACGCCACTATTCTATCGCTTGCCTTTTTCACCGAGGGTTGATCACGAGCCTCTGCATCCTCGCACACTCGCTGCCGGCCTTCTCAAAAACGAAATACCGCTGACCCATCTGCGTAATGGACAGTTATTAACCCAAACCTAAGTTCTTCTCGTGTCGAGATATTTGTATGGAAACGGCGGAGGAAAAACGATAGCACCTGATCGTTGCAGTACCCGGCCCGAAACATGCAACACAAAACCGCGCATAGATAAGCGGAGTACAGGAAAATGAAACGAATTCTTTTATTGCTGTTGCTCCCGATTGTGCTTGTGAGTGGCGCTGTGTGCCAGCAACCCGTAGGTATCAGCCCGACGCTGCGGTATACGGTTTCAGGAGATGGGTTTTCTGTGAATCTTCACTCGCCTCCTACGATGACAACCACCAAGGTTTCTCGAAAAGATGGAACAGAGCGAACGAAACGCTCTCTCACAACAACCGTGAAAAGCGTGGCTTACAGTATCGAGATCTTTGAGAATCTTAAACCCGGGCAGCCGCTTGACGAGTTTATCGCTGAAAGCAAAGCGAGCTTCCAATATGATCCTGCTGCCGAACGGAATTTAACTGTCGATGGTTTTCCGGGAAAAGAGTATTCATCGCAGACCGAAACTACAACTACTGTGATGCAGTTTTTCGCTACGGAAGATCGTCTCTTTCGATTTGCAGCAACCGGACCGGTCGCAGCAGCAGCCTCGATCAAGGAGTTCTTTTCTTCAATCAAATTGGGGCCGAATACAGACGGATTTGACATTTCTTCTGGAGTGTTTGTTGAGTTGTATAACGGTGAAAGAGTGTATTTGGGAAGAGAGGTCGATGTAAAAGCGCGCCTTCTGACTAAGCCAGAACCGACTTACACAGAAGATGCTCGCAATAAGAAAGTTGAGGGAACCGTTATCCTCCGGGCGATTTTGGCAAAAACTGGACGCGTCGAACTATCCGCGTCGTTCGGGGGGTTCCTTATGGATTGACGGTACAAGCTATCGAGGCCGCCCGGAAGATCGAATTTGTTCCTGCGATGAAGGATGGAAAGGCCGTTTCAATGTATATCCAACTGGAGTATAACTTCTTACTATAGGATACGGGTGACGCCGCAAAAAATTTGAGGCCACCCTTGCAGCTGGCCTCTTCTTCGATCTTCTCCCCACACTGGACAATCTTCGCAACTTCTTGTTGACACCCACGGCAGAAATCCTTGGCTTCTTCCAAGAGTTGCGAGGAGCACTTTAGTTCCGTTCGCTCTCCTCCATGCTTTTGGGCAAGGTACCAGCATATCAACGGCTCATCTAAGGGAAATTACTACGAGCCCAGGAGATAAGCGCGCTAAGGGCTGGTCCACCGCCGTACTCATTGTCGCCAATCGTCGAGCCGGAAGGTTGCTGCACGGCGGTGCTGCCGATGGTGCTGCCCACGCCAACTACGCGAGGCCAAGGCTCGTCACCCCACCAACCCCACACGGCTCCGCCTGACTGGCCCGGTGTGAATTCATTAAAGTGGCCGAGTACGTAACCAGTTTGCCCACTTAGGCTCTCCTCCTGGACTGTGGAGATGACTCCATCGCTTTGAAATGCGGGGCGTTCGCCGCTACTTAATTCTCCAGGGTACCCAATGTATTGCCAGTAAGTACTGCCGTTCCAGTCGTCGTCATAAGTGCGAAAGCCGGGGTAACCGACGATGTCGCCGATACGTTCTTCCATTACGAGGACGACATAGTCAAACGCGGTCTGTTGGTCCGTCAGCGAGCCAGGGGCTTGCTCCCAAAAGATAACCTGCGTTGCGGCGATCTCGCCCCAGGGGCCAGTGCCGTCGAAATAGCCGGGAGTAAACGTTAGCCAAGCGACACCCCTGTCATCCCCACCCGTCCAATTAACAACGTGGCTGGCGGTGAGCACGTGACGTGGGCCAATTGTCGTTCCGGATCCCCATTGACCCACGGTTCTCACCTTGCCTGTAGTCCTCCAGGGAAAAGACTGATCAGCGAATAGGTAGCGATTGTCAGTGCCGAAGATCGTACCGCCACGATCCAGATCTTTGCCTTTCTGAGGCTTAAGCTGATGAGTCGGTTTGGCGAGCTTGGGCTTGAATGTTGTTGGCACTCCAGCCGGACGAAATCCCTCGATCTCCCGGACTACTTTTTTGGAGTCTATTTGCTTTGCATTAAGTCGGATAACCGGAATACGCTGAAAACGCCGTTCTTGTTGAAGCCCGCCACCACCGAGTTGCGCTATGACACGCAGCCGGCCACCTTCTTGGATTACGCAGGTACTTTCAACATCCTTTAATGAAACGTCCAATAACGACACTGCCACGTTTTCCGATTTGCCCTTGGCTGGTACACGGGAACGTTTTGCTAAGACGCGTTGCTCGATTGGTGCAGCGATCTTGTGTTTGCTTGGCATAATTGTCTACCTCCAGTGCCTAGCCGAACGCGCAGTCATGTCGCACGCAGAAACCTGCTGACTCCAATGAACTGCCTTCAATTACTATGCGAACTTGACCCTAAATGTTTCAACCACATGCGAGTAATTATTACTTGCCGACCGGAAATCTCTACTAATGACCGGACCTAAACTGGGGAGGGTTACACATTTGAGTACGAATGCGGCCATGGAACAGCGAAAAAGCCGCCGGGATTTTCCTCCAGCGGCCTTCAGTCGTGTCTCCCCACACTGGACAATCTTCGCAACTTCATTTTGACGCCAACCGCAGAAGTGCTCGGTTTCTTCCAACAGTTGCGAGAAGCGCCCTAAATCTGCCAGTCACTGCAGTTTGGGAGCATTGATGCGTAGCCGCCTACGAGGTGCAGCGTGTAACCGTGATAGCCCACAGTGGACAATCTTCGCAACTTGCTTTACGCCAACAACAGAAATGCGAATTTAGTTCTAGTTGTGAGATGCTTTGGCGTGCTAAGTCATTGCACCCTGCTCCCATTAACCTTAACAGAGCGACGGCACGTCGAGCCCACATTATGGGCAGGTGTAGTCCTACAAATACGCGTGAGACATCAATACTTCGCGCTTGAGGTATTGAGGTGTCAGAATTGACACCATTGTCTCGAGTTATTACTGATTGAGGCAATATCCCCGTTTTCCAGCTTCGTTATTGGACTCCCAATAGCGGCGCTCTTTTAAGGCTGAAACTACTCCATTAAATCCAGGGAATACCGTAGCTGCTGTAATCCCTTCTATCGCAAGCAGACGGAGTAAGCGGGGGGCTTCTTCAATGGGCAGGCTGACCTGTTGCAGAATTTCCTTTCCCTTCTTGAAGGAGATGCTTTCTTTAAGGAGTACGTCCCAAGGCCGAGTATCAACGGGACCATCGGGATCTATTTGTCCTGGCCGATCCACTAAAAAGAGAGCGTTTTGTGCCCGTAGGTTTGGGTTTCCAGCACTCGGCGTGGTTACTACTTTAATACGTGGCGGGATATGACCCGGTAAATTCGCTAATATTTCTTCCAGCGTAAATCCCGATCTAGTAATTGCCCAGATGCATAAATGAGTAGCTGCTTTTCTCTTACGAGCATCAGGTTTAAATAACCAGGTTGCGGCTTCGGCAGCAGCGAAGTATGCAGCTACGTGCGCATTCTTTGTCCAATCTAGGAGTCTTGTGGGTAACCCATGAATGTTGCGCTAGCGCAAACAATGACAACAACTCATCCGGCGGCCAGAGACTCTCGCCCTCTCTGAGCATTTTGAGAAATGCTGAACTCGGCTGCAGTGTGCTCAAGTGTTTTAAAGCTTGGCGCAAAGCTTGGGAATCTTCCGGAAGGGGTAGTCCATTGCTATCTGCCGTAAGAAAGAAATTTAAAGCTAATGTAGCTTCAGCTTTAATCTGATCAAGATTTGTTTTACATGGCCGGATACCCATTCGCCGACCGAAAGAAATGTATTCGGTCTTAAGGCCGTAGGAAGTAGTTGCCAACGAGCGTCTGCTTGACCTCTATACAACCAACTCTCAGGATTGTAGTGGCGACCGAACCTTTCGCCGGTCGCAGAGATTTCTTTAAAGAAATCATCGGCGGTTGTTAACGATATTTTTTGACGTGCTCTGATTGACTCATGATTCTTCTCAATATTCCGTCCAAATCTTGCAATCCTACTCGCTACTAATTGCAGGTGAACGGTCGCGTTGAGTTAATCTTAACCAAAGGAAATGGCTAGAACGTCCTCGCATGCAAAGGAACACAGCCCTCTACCAACTTCAATGATCTTTTTCGTGAATTCATTTCGGTTATTGATGCTTATGGTGGAGAAATGAAAGGTTGATATCAATGCCCTGATTCAACCAATGAGAGGCAGCTAAGCATCCAGGGCTTGTAGAATTGCTCCCCACACTGGACAATCTTCGCAACTTGTTTCTGGCGCCCGCGGCCGAAATGCTCAATTTCTTGCAGCAGTTGAGAGAAGCGCTCTAAGCCGCCAAGTCGATTGTAGCCCACCTAAGGAACAATCAACTATTTGGGGAAGCTGCCCAGAGTCGACGTGAAAGCAAGGTAATGAAAGAAACGAAAAACCAGATCGTGGCACCGCAAAGAAGGAAACCAAACAGGTTTGGTAGAAACTCACTTCGTAACAAGACTTCACGAATTGATGCAAAAGATTGGCACAAAGCCGCAAACTCAGGCTTTAGGACCAGCAGCAGAAACGTGAATGTGCCGAGCGCTACTAATGTCAGAATGCCGAAAATAACAGCAGCCCGTTTACAACATTTTTCTCCCTTTCCACCCCACCAGCTTGTGCTGACATAAAAACCTATCCCGCCACCCAGGATTCCACCTCCGATTGTCCAGAAACGAAGGGTTGAGGAGGCAATGACAAAGTTAGGGACTACCATTCCCGCGATCCAGACACTCGCGTCGGCAAACTTGTGGGCCACGTCGACGACCTCAAAAGCTTTCTTGATCCTCTTCAACACTATTCTGGCTCCTTCGGTACGTACGCCGATGCAGTTGTGACGAAGATAGGAGTCGTGCCTTGCGTTATGATCAATTTCTCCTGATCGTTTAGCGTTACCGAACGAGAGGAAAAGCTCACGTGGGCACGCTGTTCAGGTCCACTGAGCCACTTCAACTCTTCCGCCGTAGCAGCAGCCTTGAAGGCCGATGTAGACGTCGCTCCCCAACTAATACGATATGCAGCCTTCGGGTCTTGCTGAGCTAGATCTATTGAAAAAAGATTCTCTGCCCGTGGTCCAGTTTCAAATCGATAGCCGAAATTGATAGGAGACTCAAGTTCTCCTTTAGCACCCGTTTCCACGAAGGATGCGACTCGGATACTTATCTGAATAGGTCGCCCATTAGCGTCGGCAATCACACCGCTAATTGTCGTAACAAACGGATACGCGTTACCTGATAACGCAACGAATTTCTCATTCTGATGCCTCTTGAAGGCCGAAGGAGCCTCGGAGTACTCGTTCTTATTCACCCCGTATGTCAGCGTACTCCCGCCGTCCTCGACACGGAGGGACTGTTTCATAACGTCAATAGACGGGCAAATAGAACCCGCTGGACAAGCCGGCAAAGCAGTGTCAAACCAGATTTCACCCGAGTCTTTCCACAGCACCGGAGTGTATAGCTTGCCGGGAGTATTCCGAAGACGATACAGGCGGCAAGCTCCAGTAGGACCTGTTCCAGAGTAGGATTCATATTCAAAAACATACCCGCCCTGATTGGTGGAACCTTTGATAGGTGGGCCATTGAAAGAGCAGTCGCCTCCCAAAAACGGGTCTAACGCCATCAACGCATTCACAGGCTGCACAGAGCTGTTGCCACTCGAAACGTCAGTCGAATGATTCGGCAGGTTTGAGGCAACCTGAGAACAAGAAGGTACAAATAGCAGCAATGCCATAAGGCTAAACAGGGAGATAATCTCAAGCAGGTGGGATCTACTTCTTTCCATCTTGGAATGAATCTTTCGACGTGCGATAGTGCTTTTCGAGAACTCAATGAACAGTCTCGTGAGGCTGACGAGAAGTGAGCGTCGCACGAGAACAGGAAATCGCAACGACAGCCGCGGACTTTATTACAAGCTAGTGGGCATGTCAATCAAACCACGTGGTTGGATTCACTTTTGAAATCTTTCGAGACTGAATCCGTGAGGTCCAATGTGCAGGTAAAACTTGAAGTCACCCTCGGAGATGGCCTCTTTGAGTATTAAGGAATTAGTGCTCTCCCCACACTGGACAATCTTCGCAACTTTCTTTTGACGCCCACGGTGGAAATGCTCAGTTTCTTGCAACAAGTGCGAGAAGCGCCATAATCTGCCACTCACTCCGAGTCGTGAGCATTGGCGCGTAAGCGCCTACGAGTGCAGCGTGCAATCGTGGGAGCCCACAGTGGACAATTCTCGCAACTTCTCCGGTTTGCCTTAGCTTGTAATGTCTTCGCTGCCTTCTTCTAGCCCGCCTGCTTTTCTGCGGTTGATCGTGTAGATAAGCAATACTACGCCCCATAATCCCCAAGCAGCGATAAATAGCCAATAGGTGGTTGAGATTCCTAAAAAGTCAACGGCGGTGAGTGGGTACATGTCCCTTACCCTGTGCTGAAGTTGTGACTCTTAGCGTAACAGTTGAGTACCTGTCTAATAATGGAAGAATCCTTGTCCTTTAACATTTTTTCCAGCGCCTTGCGTAATTCGACTTTAAGCTCTTTCGACGGGTTACGATTCCACATCTGCACGATCACGATGCGGCGTTGATCGGTATATGAAGGGTTCTCGTTTTCGCAGCCCATCCACTTACCAAGGTTCAGCGTATGCACGACCTCTTCATTATTGCTCTTCAAGGGGATAAGTATAGACCTAGCTATGTTGTTAACACGATCACTCGCGCGGTCGGCCTCGCGTTCTATATCTTTGTACCGAAAATCGGCGGTTCCCATTGCTAGAACCTCATCGGCCTCTCTAATCTGGTCTTGCAGGCTGGGCGTGAAGCTATTTATGCCTTTCTCCAAGACGTTCCCAATATTCGTGATTTCCGTGGTGCTTACTTCTTTCCAGGTATATCCTTTTCCTATTACGTTGACCCGGAACTTTTGGCCGTCAAGTTCAGTCGTGTAAACCTCTTCGACCTCTGGCGCTGCCGGCGCTGTGAACCCGGATGGGGACGGCGGCCTTGCAGGTTCACCTACATGAATATTTATGCTGCTATCGGGCCGATAGACCACGATGCAGAGTAGAATAACGCCAACTAATGCCCAAACTAGCCAATGAGCGGCTAGTAGCCAGCGTCGGCGCTTCTTGGGGGCCGCCGTCGGGGTGATTCTGGTCGTAGTGGGGGCAGGCAGCGCTGGGCCTGGTGAGGGCGTCGGCATACGTAACGTTTTAGCAGTATTGCTTCTTTGATGCTCAGGCGGAGAATAGGGAGCGATGGGAATGGGCTGAACAGGAGCAGGACGGGGGAGCTGCTTCCCGCATGATCTGCAATAATTGGCTTGCGGGAACATGCTTGCGCTACATGCAGCACATAAAGTTTCATCAGCCATTTGCTTCCCCCCGTACAAGACTTGTACGATTTCATGTAGCTAAGGTTCTGCCTAACATTGTTTGCTTCTGAAGCCAGCCGCTCCACGAGAAGCGCTCAGGCTCTTCGCAGATATACCTTGATTGCCATTAAGCAAAGTGCCCTTGTTGTTGCCTCGGCTTTCACCTTGGACATAAGGCCCGAATCGTTGAGCACTCTCCAACCCGTTGCTTGCACACATTAGTTCCGATGTAAAAATATTCCCCACACTGGACAATCTTCGCAACTTTTTGTTGACCCCAACCACGGAAGTGCTCAGTTTCTTCCAGCAGTTGTGAGAAGCACCCTAAATATGCCCCTACTTCCAGTCGTGAGCACTGGCGCATGAGCGTCTATGAGTGCAATGTATTACCGTGAAAGCCCACAGTGGACAATCTCCGCAACTTCCTTTTAACCCCAATCCAGATGCCCAATTTTCCGAACAGTTGCGGGGAAGCGCGCTTAATCCAAAATCGACCTGAAGGTTTACCTCCGTAACCTTGCAATCACTTCATTACACCACTTCGAAACGTCACCTGAATCAGCTAACACGAGGCGCCTTGCTTCTTTTTCTGCAAACCTTTTAGCAACGGGTAGATATCGGGATGTTGTGATGAATAATCCTCGCTGTGCGTTTTCCTGATCGACAATTGCACTCAATGCAGCAACTGGCTGTAAATCAATCGGCCGTTTGGGATCATATTTCTTAATTTGCACCAGCGTTAGAATTTCTCCAATATCGTCTCTTTGGAAAATACGCAGGTCTACGCCTCCATCATTTCGCCCTGTCCCTAACTCCACGCGACAGCTCAGATTTCTGAAAATGTCACCAATTAACTCCTCGAACCTTCTCCAAGACATGTTGGAAAGGTCTTCTGGATGTTTCGCGTAATATTCGATTAACTCTAGATTTGCAGCTTCGAAATCGGACGCAATAACAGAGCAGATCTGCTCAAAATTGTCTTCTCGGTAAATGAGCTTACTAACAGCAGAAGTCTTAAATAACAATGAGACTTCGTTCTGAATAGAGCGAGAACGATTGGGCCACTTTGCATTAGTAAGTATTCTGATTAGGTGTGGTTGTGATAATTCACTTTCAACCTCAAAGATCTGCAAGAATTGTACTGAAGAACCCGATTGAACGTGAGACATCCGTATGTTTGTGTTCGGTTGCGTTTCCCACCTTATATTCTCACCTTTTGCCTCAACCTCGTATTCTATTGGGTAAAGCATCAGATTATGGAGTTCTACCTCCAATAATCCGGCTCCCGAGAGAGCTTCTTTATCCTTTTCTTCAAGACTCCAAATACGCGCTTCGAGAAAGACGCCGCGCTCACTAGCCTGTGCTCTCTCTATGATATGTTTCTTTTCAGATACCATGTTCCACTATGGTCCAGATGAAAGCTTTTATTAGCCAATTACGTGGTTTCTATATCTCCTATAGAGAACGGCCAAGCGAGCATGCAACAAGTCTAAATAGGTGCGGGGTTGAGATTCTGTGGCTATTCATGGAACGTGGTGGCCAGATAGAGCACATGAGGAAATCTCCTATGAATAATCATGGACTTGAGGACGCGCGCCTAATTCCACAATAGCTTATTGTGAGGTTCAGACCATGTCAATTTGTTCCCAAATCAATTGTCCCCAACTAGGACTCGAACGTGTTGCTGCTCTCGCAGTCGAGTGCCGGAGCGGCGACTATTCGGGTGTCGTTAATTGCTTCTCCGCCTTCGGGAATCATTGTCAAAGGATCGCAAAATCTTTGAAGGAAACTCGCAATGCCAGATAGGATCTCCGAAGATCGAAATCAGTTCCCGTTATCGCACTCCGGTTTTCGAAAATCCAACACGTATTCGCCGCAGGTTCTCGCGGAGAAACGCGGAGCCGATCTGCGATTTCATCCGCGAAAGCTGCGGCTTTTCTGATCCGAGTCAAGATACGACGGCATCCGCCAGCAACTCGCCCTCAAATACCGCAATCTGAGCATCAACCATTCCGTACACATTCGACTCAGCACAACGAGTAAGGGCCAGGTGTTTCGCCACGTTCGCGAGTGCCTGCGGAGACGTGGAGTTTTCCAGCGTCCACATCAGCACAAACAGCGCGGCCGCGGATTCTTCATCAGCCCGACAGATTATCTCCGCGAGTGCTTCGATCTTTTCTTTATTGGTTTCAGGCTCCAGCGAGAAGTCGATCGTGTCGATAATTGGTTCACCAGCGTCCGCGCGCCGCACAAGATCAGCGAGCCACGGATCGTCTATCTCTAAAGCGTAACGGATAATCGCCCGCCACTGCGGATCGATTGAGCTGTCGTTTAAGACTAACTGAGCGCGACGTCTGAGCGCTGTTGCGCTACTATGAGTGGTCATGATCTTCATCCTTTCGAGAGAAGGTTGAGGTTCAAGGGTCGATTTTGTGTTCCACCACAAGTCGGCCCGCTTCTTTTTTGGAGGGGTGCGAGGACCATAGCACAAAGATTTTCGCTTGTGCTTAAAAAGAGCCGGTTAATGGCTCATAGCGTAAGTGATGACATTCATGCCGACCTTGTAGGCCACCACACCATATTGCGCGGGATAGCGCGAGTCGTTGATCCACTCCCAGGCGTCGCCGAGATCACAGTTGCGAGTAATGAAGACCATCAGCCGGCCGTTCTTGTTTTCGACGCCCATGTAATGCGGCGTCACGCCCCCCTTTTCGTATGTCACGCCTTGAATTAATGCTGCGATTCCAGGTACCTGGACCACGCTGTCGAGATCGAAATAGCTGTGGAAGATCGGATGTGAAAGCGGCAAGTCTTTGATCTCATACTCCGGCAGAAATTTCTTTATCTCGCTTCGCGTATGTTGCCACTCTTTTTCTCCGTGAAAATCATCGAGCATTAGAAAGCCACCCCGCATTAGATACTCTCGCAACGCTGCCACATCCTCGTCTGAAAGTTCCATTTGTCCCGGCTCAACGATGTAGACGAACGGATAATCAAATAATCGCTGATCTGTCGGACGTATTTGCACAGGGCGGCCTGAGAGGTGCAGGTTTGAGCCGGCCCATTCACGGATTCCCATCATGAAGTTGTAGTCGGCCTCCGGATAATCGACCCGCCATGCATCGCCGAACCAGCGGGTGTAGGTTGAGTGCGGTGAATCGTAAATGATCCTTGCGAAGGTATATTCTCCAGGCCAGTCACCGTCGGTGAATGGGCGAGGATGACTTGGAACGGGATTGCCCTGGAAAGGTTCGAGCTGCTGTTGCCCCACAACCGGCATTAAGAAGGACAGCACAAGAAAAGCCAGCAGGAGAAATTTCAAAGCATGAGTGAAGCTAGCCATGGGACTTCCAAACTCATTTTATCCTGAATACCGAAGGTTGAACCACGCTGCGGGATTCGGGGTTGTAGTAGTCGTAGAGCACCGAAGCGGCGCTCTTGGCGTTCAAGCCGAAGCGGGGGCGGAATTTGAAGTCGAAGTTGACGCCACCCGCGCGGGGCCAGAGGTAGACCACTACTCGATCGGGCAGGACGTCGTAACGAGTCAGGCTCCATCCCGAACTCGTCATTGCAGTTTCTAACGAACTCCGATCAACGTCAGCACCCGGTGGCAAACCGATCTCAGCGAGCATCATCCCGTAACCTCTGAATCCAACCCGCTCGGCTTGGACGTGACAGGTGATCTCGTCAGTCGTATTGCTCTGTGTCTTGTCGAACCTGGCGAGTAATCTCAGATCACCTTTCGGCTCAACAGCACTTGACCAGGGCACATAATAATTCGAGACGGCCTGGACAGAAGCGAATGGTCCACCCGACGGTCGCTTGATCTCTACCCGGTTCTTTCCCGCCGATAAAAACTTTGAAAGATTAACTTCGATGGGACTGGTCAACTCACGCGACGGTGGAATCGTGACTGTCTGCACCGTGCGGCCATTAACCACAACCTCAGCAACTGACTCGCGCTCGCCGGTAGCTTTGTTAGTCGACAATAATGCCATCATCGCGTCAAGCACATTGATCGTCGCCTGCGTCGAATACCAAACACCGTAGCGATCCTTTTGTTTGAGCAGAAACACGAAACCGCGGTTGATCAGTTTTTGATCGTCTTCAAACGCTGACAGCGCCTGGACCACGAGCGCAGTAGTTTCAACTCGCCCGGCCAATCCCCAACCATAAAACGGCGTGTTGGTTTCCAGCGCCCAATATGCAGCACTTCCCTCGCTGTGAGCCAGTGAACGAAGTTTCTCCACGATCTTCCGAGCTGTGGCCGTGTCTTTTACCTCGAGTGCCGCGAGGGCGTACGACGCCATCAGGTATGGCTCATCAATTTCAGCAGCCCGCAGTGCAAGATAATCGAAAGCACGCTTGAGCGCCGGCGCCAGGTTGGACACTTGTTTCGAGCGATTCGCGTTGATTGCAAGCACGCGCGTTACGTAAGCGGTCAGCATCGCACTACGCCGCTTTGATTCGCCACCGCTCCAATACTCGTGCGCATTCCAACTCCCGTCCGGCCGCTGTCTTTTCAGCAACCAGTCGCGCGCCCCATCGATAACGTCCTCATCAACCTGAATGACGGCGGACGCATCCATTAAAAACCGCAACGCGTATGCAGTGACGGCCACGTCGGGTTCCCCTCGACCCCAGTAACTAAAACCACCTTCTGCTTCGCGATAGTTGAGCAAGCGACTGTAACCATCGTTCAGATAACGCTCGGCGCGCGCACGGAACCGGAAATCGTCCCCCGTTTGTTTGTACTGACGCAGCAATAGCAGGCTTGGATAGGTCGCGGAGATCGATTGCTCCGCACAGCCGTATGGCCTTTGCATAATCGCTTCAACACTCTCGATCACGTGCGACATGAGGTTCGGGTAGATCTTCAACTCCGCACGTTCTGAATCAGGGATCATCATTTCCGGCAGGTTCAGATCGAGTGTTGCGGAACTGCCGAGAATGTCACCGGCAGTTGTGATTAATTCTTCGCCGTCAGGATGAACTGTGATCGGCTTCTCGATCGCGTCGTTAGCGTCGTTGCCGCTCGCGGTCACGCGTTGCTTACCCTCATCGACTGATGCAATCGCGCGAAAGTCGAACGTCTCACGTTTCGCATCGCCAGCCGGAATCGACGTCTGCTTGCGTGCTGGACCAAGCAAGGCAAACCAGTTCTCCGGTTTGATCTCGAGATCAACTTTCTGTTCTCGCTCGAGATAATTGCGCACCACGACAGGCAATGAGATCTCATCGCCTTCAGTCAGCACGCGCGGCGGTTCGTGCTCGACGAAGAAGGGTTGAAACGCCTTGATGTCGGTTTCAGTCGAGCCGATACGACCATCTTCAGTTGAACCGATCACGGCGAGCTTCCAGGTCGTGATGTTGTCGGCAAGTTTGAAATTGATCTGCGCGCGGCCTTGTTTGTCGGTTTCAATCGAAGGCTGCCAGAGCAATGTTTCGGGGAAATACTCGCGCAGTCGCGGCGTCGCTAACTCTTGCGAGCCTCGCGCATTGCCGATCACTTTGGTGCGCCGGTCCTCAGTTGACCTACTCGCGTTAGTTGATTCGGTCAGGAAGCTCGGCGATGCTGCTGAAACTTCGACAGTCTCAGTCGTCGCCCCGACCTGGAGCTCGGCGTTGACTTCCGTCACGTTCCCATCACCTACAAACACGTTTGTAATAACGGCCACAGAGAATCCTGCCGCCTCAATTCGCACTTCATAGATTCCGGGCAGTAGATCTGCAAAAACGTAAGTTCCATCAGCTATGGTCGAAGTTTTATGGAGCTTCTCTTCATCAGCTCGCTTCGCGGTAACATTAGCCCCCGCAACGCTCGCACCGTTGACGTCAGTCACTAGTCCGTGAATCGCTCCGTTTTTGTTCGATTCGAAAACTATGGGTGTAGTGGGTTGCGGCGGCGCGTTACCGCGCGGTTGCTCCTTGATAATGCCGGTAAAAGTCGCAACCGAGAAGTCGTCGAGCGTGCCTTCGCTTCCGTCTGGTCCGGCGCTGCGCAAGGCAATCGAGGCGACTGTTCGCGTGACTGGCGTAACCTGTACCTGGCGAGTTAAAGACTGCCCGTAGGTGGCGCGATTCTCAATGCGGGTTTGATCGGCATAAACTTCCTGCACCTTGAACGTGGCGTAATACGAGCGGCCCCACGGATCGCGAAGACTATCCAACTGGTCTGGTAACGCTTCGCGCAACTCACTCTCGTTCGCGGGAAATCTTTTCGTAGCCTCGAAGTTTTTAGTTATTGCTGACTGCAGGCCCGCACGGTGCTCAGCGAAGTAGTCAATCGTAGTTATCCAAACGACGAAATCATCTTCCGTATCAGACGACGTTGAGAACTTCTTGTCCGGGCCACTGCTCAACACGCGCAGCACGTAATTACTTTCAACGATCGCGAACTCGAGTTTGTAAGGCTGTCCCCAGGGATCTCTCTGGTCCAACAGCACCTTTCCTATCTGTGACAGTTCGGCGCGCAGCGTCTTCTCATCGAGAATGAAACCACCGGTCCGCTTGTGATAACCCTGAATGGACCGTTCGATTGCACAGCCTACCGGAACATAGTAGCGCCAGCTCGATCGCTCGACTGAAAAATCATCGGCAGTGTCAAAACGTTCGTCAGCCCCGGCACTTATCAACGTGAGCACGTGGGTTTCGCGAACGACCGAGAAATCGGCGCGATAGTTGTTGCCCCATGGATCGCGTAGCTTTGCAAAGTCGATGCCCGCATCAGATAGAAACGCGCGCAACTCAGTCTCATTTCTCGGGTATTCACCGTATCGCAGATAACGCGCGTTGAGAGCCTCGTGTACAGGCTTGATTTGTTGATTGACTAAATCCCTGAAGACACTGATCTGATCCGTCTCATACTGATGTCCACTATGAAACTGCGGTGAATACTGACTCTGCTGGCTCAACAAAACTTCGGCAAGCAACTCCAAATCAGGCGGGACAAACTTTGTGGTGTCGAGGCGTTGCAAGTCGCGCATAGTCACGCCTGAAATCTGTTCATCAAGACCGAGGAAATGTTGCAGTGAGTCGTTCAACGTAGAGAAGCGTTGACCCAAATCCTGATCGCTGCGAAATCGCTCGTCGACTGCTTTATCGATGACCACTACGCCAAGCGCACTCTGCGACGTACGAGCCTGCGGCGCCTGCACGCTCAGATCGACCTGCGCATCCTCACCCGGACGATAACTCGCCTGCGATGGATGCGCCTTCACTTTGAGCTCGAGGTTCTGCGGATAAAGAACATTCTGCGCGTCGATCATTTGTTTCATCTCGGGAGAATAGCCGTAAGCAGTAACCGACATCTTGTTCTTGAAATCAGGATGGTAAGGAAATGTGACCAGCGCACGGCCATCACGCATTTGCACACGCTGAGCTCGGATTACGGCGCCATCTCGCGCCAGATCGACGAAGAGTGTCTGATCGGAAACATTCGAGGTGACCATGGCGTTGATCGGTTCACCGGACCGGTAGATCGTCTTATCAGTTTCCACGTCGATATTCGGATCATCCGAAAGCGAAATATTCTCCTCTTTAGTTCCCTTCCGCCCACTGTTATCTACGGCCGAAATGCGCAGAGCAACATTGCCAAGCTCCTTCAATTCCCGCGGCAAACGTATATGGCCGGCTTTCGCCAGACCGTAGCGATTCGTTCGCAGTGTCGTAACGGACTTGCTTTCCTTCGACGAGTCAGTGAGCGTGAGATTCACTTTGCACCGCGCCGGAGAACCGTCGGCATAGAACGTGGAAACGTAGAAGTTTAGTGGCAACGTACGGTTGTGATTCCAGAAGTTGTAGTTTTGGATCACATATACGTGGATGGGTTCTTTAGTGACGCGCAAATCGAAGCGTCGTTGCTCGGTTCGGTTCGTTGTTGGATCGGTGAAGTATGCGGCGTACGTTATATCCTTGTACTCGCGGTAAGACGAGGTCTCTACGTCTTCGTGATCGCCGGCCAGATCGACGTGAGCCGTGAAAGTGCCGCTCGCATCTGTTTGTCCTTCGTATTTATCACCTTCGACGATGTCCCACTTCTGTTCGCGATAATTCCACTCGCGTTCAGTTTCGCGCACCACACGCACGTGGCCCTTCGATACAGGTTTGCCAAACAAATAGTCAGCGCGCACTCGCACTTCTGCGTTCTGTCCCGGCACGTAATAACCACGATCGGGCTCGACACTCACGGAAAAGTTTGGCAAGTCATAACGACTGATGCGCACGTCATAAGCCTGATGAGTGTTCAGGTCTTCGCCATCGACACCTACCCAGATGCGGTAATCACCGAGCCGTGTATTTTCGGGAATGGGCCAGTCAACGGTCGCAATGCCAAAACGTGAACTGGTGACCACATTGCGAAAAACAACTACCTCTTCCGGATCGCAAATTCTGATCAAGATGTTTTGATTGGCGAGCGCGCGCTGTGAAGGAGTGAACATCAGTGCGCGGACGTGCATCGTTTGACCCGGCTGATAGATCGGCTTGTCAGGTGTGATTAATGTGCGGGCGAACTGGTCTACGAGGACCTGACCTTCAGCTTCGGCAACGACTGCGCCTCGTCGTCCGACCAGTTTAACCTCGCCGCCGGCGAGTTGAAGCGTGTGTGGAAACTGTGGAAAGCGCGGTGGCAAGACGAAGTCAAGTAACGCATAACCTTCACTGTCTGTAAGTTTTGCGGCGTTGAGTTTGAGACTGCGGCTATCATCGTCTTCGAATAACAACTCGCCCGTGACGGCTACTTTAGCTGCGGGTTTGTTCGTGATTGGATGACGTGCGCTAACGCGGACGTGATAGGTGCTGCCTTCGCGCGCCATTTCAGAAGTTATGATGCGAAGGTCGAAAAGATCAGGCGAGTTTGATAGTGAAAGAATGCCTTCCGTGATTGGTCGGGCCGATGTTTCTTCGTTGAGCCGGTAACGTAAGCGATACCAAATTAGATCTCTACGCTCCCTATCCTTCACGCTTGATAAGGAAAACGGAATAGAGAGTTTGAGAGTCTGATTGCCCGTGCCGATCTGTTGTAAGGTGCTGGTCTTTGCGGCGACGCGATCGTGCGGATCCAATAGCTCGAGTTGAACAGTTGCATTCAGCGATTGACCAGTTGAATTCTCGATCGCGAGTTGGACTTCGATGGGTTGTGTTTGGATGAGAACCCTGGTGCGCGACTCGTCAACTTTTATCTCGCCGCCGGCGTGCGTGAGTGGCACCAGCGATAGCAACAAGACAGAAAGGCACAACAGGGAAAGTAGCCCACGACGGCTCATAGTCGCCTCCCAAAATTTTCATTTGATTTGAGCCCTGGGGACCAGCTCGCGATGGATGTCTATCAGCCCGTGAGATGTGCGGAATGCGGATTCAGTTGTTTGGATTGCCGATTTTTTCGAACGTTATGTTGCCGATGCGGTAGCGCTGCCAGTCTTTGTAATCGAAGTGCCACCATTCGGCTTCGTAAACTGTGAAGCCTTCGGCCTCCATCGCGGAGCGCAGGAGATCGCGGTGCCAACGTTGCAGCGACGTGCCGCCGGGATAGTTAGGATAAGCGCGATCCGTCGTCTCGTCGTACGTGCTCACCATCTCAACCGGCCTGCCGCTCTTGAGATCATATAACGACAGATCGACTGCCGCGCCGCGATTGTGACGTGATCCCTTCGAAGGATCGGCGACAAAGATCTTCTTGTCCTGCGGCGTCGCATCCCAGAAAACCTTGGTGACATACCACGGCCGGTAACCGTCGTGAACAAGCAATCCATACCCGCGCGCTTTCAATCTGCGATTGACGCGAACGAGAGCTTCGGCGGGTGCGCGTTGCAGAAACGCGCGGCTGCGAATAGAAGACGGCGTTGAAAAGGTTGTTGCTGGTGGCGTAGCGAACGTCGAGCTTGATCGTTGGATCGAGTTTCCTGAGTTCCACCAGATCGGTGGGGAGAAAGTCGCCCGTCTCGTTGGGTGGTTGAGCGGCAAGCGCCTCTTGGAGCAGAGTCTTCACCGGTCGCACTGGTTTTACTTTGAGTTGATTGGCGCCTTCCTCTGGGCCAAGTGGCTTGCGCTCGTAAATGGCGCCGTTGAGTTTCAGGTGCGTGACCTTGCCGTTTCGATCGCGATAGAACGCACTCTCGGGAACCTCCGTTGGACCACCGGCTGGCTTGACGACTGCGTAGAGTTTGCCGTCCCTTTCGAGAACAATGACGCCCTCGTTATTCGACGCGTATTCGCCGATGAGTGGTCGCCACTCGAGTGGCGCGGGCGAAGGCTTCGGTGTTTGCGCGACGACGGCGGCCGCCGCGAGCAACAGCAACAGCGCCAAAGGCGCAACATATGATAGCCAGGGGCAAGCGCGAAGCGCGTCGCCCCTGGTTAAGGCCCCCCGTAAGTGCGCCAAGGCCTGAAGGGCCGAAATACGCGTATTACGCCCTTTCAGGGCTGGGATAAAATTTTTAAATTTCGTTACCAGGGGCGACGCGCTTCGCACTTGCCCCTGGCTATCATATGTCGCGCCTTCGGCGCTGTTTGGTCCAACCTTCATATTTTGCGCCGTAGCTGTTTGGTTCAGCCTCATATGCCGCGCCTTTGGCGCGGTCATGAGATGGCGGTCTTGATCTTGTTCAGGGCGCCGAAGAGGATTTCGTCCTCGCGTGCGATGCAGAGTCGCATGTAGTTGTCGTGCTCGTCGCTGTCGGCGAAAGCGCCGCCCGGGACACCAGCCACACCATTACTGATAAGCATTTCATTGAACGCGATCGCGTCCGTATAACCATCCGGAATTCTGGCCCACACGTAGAAAGCAGAGCCGGAGTCGTAGATCTTGAACCCAGCCTCGCTCAACACTTCGACCGCAGCCTTTCGCTTTTGCGCAAACTTCTCGCACAGCACGTCATAGTAATTGGGATCCGTCATCAACACCTGCGACAGAGCCAGTTGCAACGGCGTCGGCGAACAAACGTAGAAGACGTTGTTACTGTTACTCATCGGAGCAATCAGGTTCGAGTTGCCATAGACGTAACCCAGCCGCCAACCGGAAATGTTCCACGACTTCGAAAACGAATTGACCGTGATCGTGCGATCCCACATGCCGTCGAGCGTCGCGATCGAAACGTGTGGATTCTCGCCTACTACATAATGCTCGTACACTTCATCAGCAACACAGAGCAGGTCAAACTCCTGACACACCGACGCAATCGCTTCGAGCTCATCCGGACTGAATACTTTACCCGTCGGATTTGCAGGACTACACGCAATGATCGCCCGCAACGGAAACGGCTGACGATCCTTCAACTCACGACAACGCGCGCGCAGTTCGTCAACATCGAGCTCGAGATTCTCGCCATGCAACGGCAACACATCCGTGCGCCCGCCCAGTTCATCCAGTATGCGACGGTGATACGGGTAATACGGTTCAAACACGAGCGCCGACGAACCTTGCAGGTGCGTGTGCGCGATCGCGATGAGCGCCGCAGTGGCGCCCGGCACGATCAGCAACTCGCGCGGCGTCGCTTTTGGATTAACTTGAATGTTATTGAAGTGCGCGATCTTCTTTGCAACTGCGTCGCGCAACTCCGCAACGCCTTCGGCAGGACTGTAATGATTCCGGCTGGCGTTGATTAAGTCGCTCGCGGCCTGGGCCAACTGCGGATTGATCGCAAGTTCCGATTGTCCTTGTACAAGATTTCCGCTTGGTGGGACGAGTCGAGTGATGGTTCTGATTTCAGGTTGTGTTCTGGAGGTCATTTCCCTCTTTGCTGTGCCGTGCATAGTTTTAATAAGTTGAAGTGAAGTGCAACAGGTTGCCCGCGAAAGCGAACCACAAAACACCGAGGCACGCGAGCAGCATTATCGTTGCCTGTAGTTTGCCCCAAATGCTCCTTCGTTTGCTAATCCATGCGAGGGCGGCGTTGCCGAGAGCTACCAAAGTTCCCACTGCTCCGATAACGCCAACTATCTGGATCAGGTGAAACCACCTGCCGCCTCGATCGCTGAAGATCTCGAGATGCGTTAGGCCGTACATTGTAAGACCAAACAGCGCGACAATGAAAACCAGATCGAGCACGAAAACGATTCGCACCAGAATGCGTAGCAATAACTCACTTGGGCTGAGGTTCAACCTGCGATCGTAATGCCGGCGCACAAACCATGCGACAGGCCACAGTATCAAGGTGAGCAGCATCAGCCCGAGTGAAACTCCCAACACGGTCAACAGCAGTTTTCCATTTTGCAGTTTGCCCACTCGCTGGCCCACGAAGAACGGATACGGCAGGACCATCTGCATACGACCATCCTGATCCGGCTTGAAAATGAGTTTGTCCTGACCACCGCGTTCGAGAAACGTCATTGGAGCAATTGCCTGCCAGCGTTTCGGTTTTCCGTTCGTGCCTGTGAGCTGCGGCACTTCGATATCACCGTCACCAGTTGGCGCCACACTGAACTGGCTGACAATCGACGCCGTTCTCAGGAACGACGACTCACTTTTCCTGCTCAACACGTAGGTGCCTGCTACTGCCCGAGCGTCTTCCTTTGCAGTTGCGGAAGTTGACGGGGTTTCCGTGTACGGATAGTAACGATCGAGAAATGCCTGCCAGAGGTTAGTTCGTCCGGGACTGTCGCCACGCCCGGCACTGTTGTAAGAGACGAAGAAGCCGAGCTTCTGGTCCAACACGAGATGCAGGTCGCTGTGAAAGTAAATGGTGTCGCCACCGTGACCGATGATGCGATGTCCGTTACGCGATTCTTCATAAAATCCGTAACACATCGCATTCGTACGATCGTCGAGTCCGAACAACCGGCTGTGCATCAAGCGTGCTGTTTCGGGTTTCAGGATCTGCGTATTGCCTGACTGACCGTCAGCGAGATGCGCAATCATGAACTGGGCCATGTCCGTCGCACTACTGCTCAAACTGCCGGCCGGATAAGGATTGACGACTTCAAACGCTTCCGCCTTATCGGAAGCGAGGCGATAACCGTTCGACATCAATGGCGCGAGATCCGCGGGCAGCGGCTGTGTGAACGTCGAGTGCGTCATGTTCAGCGGCTTCAGAATATTCTCAGCCACGTATTGATCGAACGGACGACCCGACACGCGCTCGACGATATAGCCGGCCACGGCAGTCGCGTAGTTTGAATA
>Ga0105248_10000692_pt1 | contig 38052 bp, 32 predicted proteins | sample KBSS34metaG_FD_81524 | JGI IMG/M metagenome (GOLD analysis project Ga0105248, IMG submission 81524) | Switchgrass rhizosphere microbial communities from Kellogg Biological Station, Michigan, USA - KBS S3-4 metaG | ecosystem: Host-associated > Plants > Roots > Rhizosphere > Soil | place...
GATCCGCTTCGGCACGCAGGCGAAATCCGATGCGTGGCAGAAAGAGCTCGAAGGCATCGGCGCGCCGCATCGCGACGTCAAGGTGCAGGTCGGCGTCGGCATCAAACCCGTGTCGTACCTGGGCACCGAGCGCCTCGTACACAGCGCGATCGGTTATGCGATCCAGAACAAGAGCAAGTCGGTCACCCTCGTGCACAAGGGCAACATCATGAAGTACACCGAAGGCGCGTTCCGCGACTTCGGTTATCAGGTCGCACGCGAATTCTACGGCGCGGTCGAACTCGATGGCGGTCCGTGGATGGTGATTCCGGAAGGACGCCCGGGCGCGGGCCTGGTCATCAAGGATTCGATCGCCGATGCGTTCCTGCAGCAGATCCTGTTGCGCCCGAGCGAATACGACGTGGTCGCGACGCTGAACCTCAACGGCGATTACCTGTCCGATGCGCTTGCGGCGGAGGTCGGCGGCATCGGCATCGCGCCGGGTGCGAACATCAACTACGTCACCGGCCATGCCGTGTTCGAGGCCACCCACGGCACCGCGCCGAAATACGCGGGCCTGGACAAGGTCAACCCGGGTTCGGTGATCCTGTCCGGCGAAATGATGCTGCGTTACATGGGCTGGACCGAAGCCGCCGATGCGATTATCGCGGCGATGAACAAGGCGATCGGCGCCAAGCGCGTGACCTACGATTTCGCGCGCCTGATGCCGGGCGCGACCGAGATCAAGTGCAGCGAGTTCGGCGATGCGTTGATCGCGGCCATGTAAGAGCCGGGCGATGTAATCGCGACAGCAAGTGTCGCGCGCATTGAGACGCGCGCGGCCGAAACTATTGGCATGCGACGTCCCGAAACTCCAGCTGTATCGAAAGGCCGAGGCACGACCGCGCAGCCCGCGAACCGGTTCGCGAAGGAGCGCGCGGAAGCCGTCGACGATGGCTGGGATATACCGCATTACTACGATGCCGATGGCGAGGCCGCGGCACCACCGCAGACCCATGTCACCCACGAGCGCGCGCGCAGCATCATCAGCCGCAACGATTCGCCGGACGTCGGCTTCGGCCAGTCGATCAATCCGTACCGCGGCTGCGAGCACGGTCTGTCGCTTTGGTAGTTGTTCACTATGCTCTTGCCTTATAGAGCAGTTGAATCAATAGGTTGAATGTGATATAAAGTGAACACATCCCATTGCTGAGGTGGGCTGTGAACAGTTCGGTTGATTTCGTTCCCATGTCTGCCCTGAAGCAGAGGAGCACCGACGTATCTGAAGCCGTCGCTGCGCTGATTGGACGGCAACTGGTCCCGCTCAAGGTCGGCGAGCCGTTCCTTGTGTCGGCAACATCAGGCGCCCCGATCCAACCGTTCCTGTACTTCATGCGCGAGAAGGGCCGCGGGTGGATGGCCGCCACGCGCGACGCTTACGTGGACGACCTTCTGGACTTCGCAAACTTTCTCGATGCCCACGAGTTGGAGATTCGGGACATCACCGTCGACACGCTTCAAGACTACGTTTTCTCGCACTCGGAAGTTCCGTCGTCGGCAACGGGACGTCCCTTCGCAGCCGAAACTATCTCGAGACGTCTTTCCACAGCGAAGGCTTTCGCGATTTGGGCTAGCGGTCGCGGGTTCCTCGACGAGCGCCTTTCAACTTCGCTGCAGCTGATTCAGATTCCCATACAGCGGGATGAATTGGCACATCTTGGCCCGCAGTCCACCGTTGCCCTGGACGATGCCATCGACGAGCCGAAAAAGCTCTGCGACGACGAACACGTGCAGGTTCTGTCTTTGGAAGACAGTCGTCAGCTCCTCGATGAACTGGGAAGCCTCCCTCGGGAATGGCGCCATTGCCAGCCCGGCGAGGTTTCGTCGCCCGTAAAGAATCGGCTCATGGCAGAACTTTCGCTGGCAACAGGCCTTCGTCGAACGGAAGTCTGCCGCCTGGAACTGCGACAAGTAACGCGAGTCGTCGTCGATCCCGAGGTGCCGCTTAGACAGTACACGCTGTCGATAGTCCGCAAAGGCGGGCAACGCAAAAAATTCTTCGTGCCCGGCTGGATGGTGTTCTCCCTTCAACAGTACGCGATTGGTGAGCGGCGCGACGCCATCGAATCAGCACGTCGTCTGTCTTCGACATTCGAGGAACCACCCTGCTTGTTTGTAAACGGCTTAGACGCCCGCCGCAATCGCGGAGGCGCGTTGAATCCAAAGAGTCTTGATCGAATCTTTTCGACCGCTCAAGCGAGGCTGGGAATGCTGAGCTTGACAGGACGCGACTCGGGCAAGCTCGGACAAGAACTCGCTCGATATCGTTTTCACGACCTGCGCCATACATATGCAATATGGACATATCTGGCCAGAAAAGCGGCCGGCGACTCAGAGCCGTGGATATTCATTTCGAGACAACTAGGGCATCGAAATCTTTCGACCACGATTCGCATCTACTTGAATCCCGCGAAGGCTGCCGAAGCCACCGCGTCGACGGCCTTCTATCGCGAACTACGAGAGCTGGAACGCATGTATGGCTAGGCGTGGCGAGGGAAGAGCCAGGCATGAAGTGAGGCGCGGGAACGCGAAGCCTGCGAAGACAATTCGTTCGCTCACGAGGGTGGAAGAAGGATCAAGGAGCCTGCGACTCGTAATTCTCGATGGAAAGCTTTCAAAGCCTCAAATCGTCGACATGAGCGCATGGTTGCAATTTCCTGGGCTCGCGCGCCCATTCGCAGATGCTTGGTTACAAGTAATGCGCCGCGTGCACTCTTATAGAACTCGGGTTACGAAAACCTATAACTTGGAAATTAGCTTCCTACGCTTCCTGCAATCACGCAAAGTCAAGATCACCACCACAACCGATCTCGATACCGCGCTCATGAATGAATTCATCGAGTTCCTGAGTGAAAAAAAGGAAGACGGAACATATCGGTGGGAAATCTCAACAAGGCTTCAGCGCCTCGGTGCGGTGCGAGCACTTATGGATGCTCTGATGAGGAGCGGCGCTCAGCTACCCGAAGACCACTTCATACGCAAGAATCCGTGGCCCGACGAAGCCGCATCGAGGGAAAAGACCGAGCCAATCCCGATTCCTGAGTTTGTGAAATTCATCAATCGGTGTGCACACGATGTAAAACAGACGATCGATGAAGTGACCCGTCTAAGACGGTTGAAAGATGCGGCAGCACGGCACATAAAGCGCGCACCTGACTTTTTTCCCAATAATTTGGGCGAGGCCCTGGCATGGCTCGAGTGGCGATTCGACGGGCTGCTGCCAGAACGCAAAGAGCTTGTTTCGCACAACAAACATGCATTCGCCGTGGTGAGCCAATTCGGTCATGCGCTACTGACGCGTGCTCTGCATCCTCGATTGATGGACGTGGTGCCGTTCTTTATCCTGCTAGCCACCGACACCCACTACAACGCCCAACCACTCGCAGAATTGAATCTGACCGATATCCGAAGATTCAATGTTGTTGGAGAAGAAAAGATTCGGATGAACCCCTTCAAGACAAGGGCATTCAAAAGACAACCAAGGGCGTTTCCTGTCGATGACGACCCAACCAACCCCGGTAGGCTGGTCGAGTTTTTGGAAGAATGGACGTCAGGTGTGCGGAAGCGTGCGGATCTTCGATGGCGTGATCGGCTCTTCCTTGTCGTCTTGCGCAACAACATCGCCGGGGATCGTATCCGTCCGCTCATGGACCCCGAAACGCGGGATATCAGGCCGTTGGCGCTTCATCAAATCAAGTATTGTCACAAAGCCGGCTTCAACTACATTGGCACCCGCCTGACAAGAGCTACCGGCGTAGCAATTGCTCGAAACATGGGCCTTACACCTTTCGAGATTCTGGCGCTTACGGGTCAAGTCAGCGCCGAAACGCTCGAGTCGCACTATAAGGGAGCCGGGGCGATACAGCGAGACGAAGAAGCCATCGCGGACGTGATGAACAGTCGCGTCGCATGGCTAGGATCATACGGCGCTATCGATCCGCGAAAGAAAGGCCGGCACGATTCCTTGTCCGCCACCCCAGGCTGGGACTGCCTCGAGCCCTTTAACAGTCCGATACCTTCCCAGCAACCTGGACGGAGATGCGACGCCTTGGGGCGATGTCCTGCTTGTCCGCACAATGTTCTCAACACAGGCAAGCCACTCAATTATTTGCGTGTGCTCCAGATGAAGGGGAAGCTAATTGAAGCAAAGGTCAAGCTCGGAGCCGCCGTGTGGGAACGACAGTGGGGCGATATTTGGCATGCTGTCGTCACAAGGGCGTTGCCGGCTTTCACTGATCCTTCCGTGATTCGGATGGCGAAAAATCTATCTATCGGCCCGTTTCCCGACTTGGTGTGAATGATGAGCAACAAATTGCGCATACTTCAGACGTCTGATCATAGCGGACCGCTGTCGCTTCCCAGGCGCGTCAGCAAATTCAGTCTATGGACGGACCATGTCTGGCAATTGAAAAAGCTTAATCCGGCTAGTCGAAAAAAGGATAGCGCGATCGACTGGCGAATGGACATGCCGGACGGAGGAAAACTCACAGACGAACGCTGGGCACCACTACTCGAGGAATTGCGGCGGTTCGTGTGGTCTCTCTTGACTGACAAACGTCAAGGCCGAGCTCTTTCCAACGGCTCTTTGGGAGGTATCGACACCACAGTCGGCGTCATTGCTTGGTGGATGGCCGAGGAAGGTTACGAGTCGTTGTCACAGCTTGATCCCGATTCCGGGGACGAACTACTTGATTACCTGGAACAGAGGTACGAAACGCAAAAGGCCCATGTGGGGCGGTCGAAGAAATGGTCGTTCTCGTCAGCGCAGCGAGTCTTAAGTACGTTCATATTGATTCATAGACAACGTCTTGCTTTGAGGAAGCTCGGCGTTGATATCCACGTTGTCCCGCCGTTTGATGGGCAAACCGCCTATCACATCGTGACCCACCGCTTGGGCTTCAAGAGAAGCAGAGAAGGGCTGCGAGACTACGACGACGATACGTTCATCGAAGTAATGAACGCGGCCGTACGACTGATCGGAACGCCAGCAGAGGATGTTATCGCGCTCCAGTCGAATTACTTGGACATGTGCGAACGCATCGACGGGCCCCGAGGGCAACGACGCGACAGGATGAGCTACAACACGTCCTACGACTACAAGACATCGCTTCGGCGTCTTCTCTCGGAAACCCATTTCAATTGCATATCCGGAGAACAGCAACCTTGGCGGGGACCTTTGGTTCCGTTTGAACGAACCATGGCGGATGGCCGCAAGGTCAATATCGATCATACTCAACTTATCAGACGTGCCATCGTCGACATTCAATCGGCGGCACAGATCGTCATTCAGGGGCTCGGCGCACAGCGCGCGAGTGAGCTCTGCGCTGTCGACGTTGCACCTCCTCAACCTGGGCAGCTCCCGAGCTGCATCGAGGTGAAAAAATCGCTCGATGGCACCATGGATGTCTTCTACATCAGGTCACCCGAGCTGAAAATTTCAAAGAAGATCCATCGTTGGCCGCTGGGAAGCAGGCCATCAGGCACTAACTACTTACCGCTTCCGGTATTGGCCATCGACGTGCTCGTTCGCTTGCTCGAACCATGGAGGATTCTAGGAGAAACGAGAAAGCTATTGTTGACGTTCGCAGCGGCCAAGAGTCTGCCATGGAAAAAAACGTCGGTCGGATCTATGTGTTCGACGAGATTGGCGCAAATGGGGAAAGAATTTGTCCTCGCCTACTGCGATACATCCAAGTTTTCAGCAGAGGGCTACGTCGACTTGATCGAGAATGTGGGGTTCCGCGGACATCGCTTTAGGAAAACATTTGCTAGATTCGTCTATCGAACGAATCCTCGCCTGCTCGCTGCGATTTCTTCGCATTTCAAACATCTCAGCGTCGCCATGACGGAACAGGGCTACATCGGACATGATGTCGAGATGATCGAGGCCATGGATAGCGAACGCGCCTATGCGTCCGCCCGTTTGATCGTATCAATTGTCTCCGGCGACATGCCGGCATTGGGCAACGGTGGAAAATTGATAAAAGCCCATGCGGACGAATTGAAGAGCACCATCGACAGTCTTCCCGGCAGTACGTTCCTGGAAAAGACAATTGCGTTTGTAAGAGATGAGGAAGTTCTCATTTGGCCTCAGGGCGATGGCGATTGCTTGTTCAATCTCAAACCGCGCGCGGCGGTCTGTCATCGCGTTGCCGGTACTTCTTCTTGGAATCAACAGGCGCCAAATTTCCAGGCGCGGAACGCGAACACATGCAGCGGGTGCTCCTGCAACGTGGTAACTATCGACCACCTGCCGTATTGGTTGGAACGGCGTGACATGCTGAGGGCGGTTCTGGAAAGTAACAAGTCGTCGCCCGACTGGGAGGCATTTCATGCTACGAGAAATCGACTAGCTCAGGCCGAGGCGCTCGTGAGAGTGCTGAGTAACCGCAAAGCCGAATCAGCAAAGTCAGCAACTCATTGAATCACTTTTACTCGAACTGTGATCTATTGAGTGTCGGACGCGGTTGGCAACTTCGTCTCCTTGCAAAGTTGCCGCAGCCCTCAATTCCACAGGCTTGGAGACCGAAATGCCTACGGAACGATCGCAAAATGGACGAACTTCGCAAGCCGAGCAGGACTATCTCGAGGCGCTGGCTCGCTTGGAATCGGGGGCGCCTACGAATTCGGTTCTAATAGCCCGCCTCGCAGCTGGGAAGCTGCGCATTTCCCCTTCGTCAGTTGCCAAGGAAGCGGGTCGTAGCCGGACACCAATTGGCCACGCCGGGTGTTCGCTTCCGGTAGTCCGCAAGAAGATATTGCTGTCCGCTCGTAAACACAGAGCACCGATCGAAGTGAGCTTGCAGGACAAGCTTAACGCCATGAACGCGTTGGTTGCGGAACTCCAACAAGGCATTCGTCTCCGTGACTCCGTCAATGCAGCACTGATGCTCGAAATCGAGCGCCTTAAAAAGGAGCAAAAGACGGCTCTTCGACGTGCCTCCCGTCTGGGCGAAAGAGCGGGCGTCTCGAGCGGCCAAGTAGTGGATTTCCCCACTCGAAGCGAATAAGGCAGACGTCTTGACCGAACTCTGCCTTTTGCGCCAAGGCGCCAGAAGTTATCGCCAGGGCTCGACTGATTGTGCACTGTCGATGCCCTGATCACGTCGCCGGTACGCGCAGCTGCACATTGGAATCGATTGGGCGTTAGGATTACTGAGCCATGAAGCCCCCGAAGTCGCCTGCCGAGTCATCGCCGAGCACCCGTGAGTGGTGGAGCTGTTCTGAGGTCGTCTATTTCCTTGCAGTCGGCGATCCATTCGTCGCTGTAAAGATCGGCATTGCTGCCCAGACCGGGACCAAAGATTTGCGATCCACCGTCAAACGGAGACTCGACCAAATCCAGTCGTCCAATCACGAGCCCGTCCAGCTTCTCGGCCTAATTCATTTCGAGAAAAGCGCGCATGAGTACCCTATGTGGCAAGCAGACGCGTTGGAGCGTGAGCTTCACAACGAGTTTCAGCCGCTTGCGCGTTTCGCACGAGACACGCGCGGCTCGGAATGGTTTAGCGTCTCGGAGGAATTGCTCAACCGCATCAAGGAAATTTCGGTTCCACCGGAGAGCCTGGGTCTGTCCAGATTCTTCTGCAATCCAATTGCGGGGCCGCGAACCTGACGATGCGCAAGCGGAACGGACCGGAGGAGGCGCCCTAGTGCGATGGTGCGCTGCCGCCGCAGGAAGGCGCCAGTGAGGTGCCCGATGCAATCGCGTAGCTACTTATCTGGAACCAAGCGGAATTTGGAGAGCAGCACATTCCACCAATCGTTGTATCCGAAACGCATGAGCAGAGCTGAGAGGCCATAGACCCCAGAAGCGCCGGCATAGGTAACATCGCCAAACGTCACGGTCGTGGCGCAGGCAAGGCGCTCATGCAGATGGTCGGCTACGGCCATCACCGGGGATTCCCCGCTGCGGAGTGCCTGTTTCCATGCCCGGTCATAGAAGCAGACAACCTCATTGGCTCGCTTCGCAAGCTCCGAGTCGCCAGAGGGTGAAAGAAAGAGCTGCTCGACCCGTTGAACCTGGTCGCTTGGCATCTTGGCGTTGAGTAACTGCGCTTGAAGTGCGATGGCCGCGAAAGCGAATTCGACCATGGAGGTCTCATTGTCCAGACGCTCTGGCTGTGCCCTGATCAGAGGACCAGCAAGATGTACCTTGAGTTCAGGCCAGCTTTCCTCGACACGACTCATCACAATGCGTTTGAAGGCGAAGACGGCTTCTGCCTCCGTGACTTTCCTCTTGCCGAATAGTTGCAAAATCCACCTGCCTTCAGCGGTTTTTCACGCCCGAGTAGGAATTTGTAGATGGTTCGGTACACCCTTGCACCTAAGTAAGGTTGATGCCGTGTCGACCTGAGGAGCGTCACGTACGGGACGCCTAGGCCTGCGCACCGTAACCAGGGTGATGGACCGAGCGTTCTATAGTCTTGCGGCACTCTTCCCGGGGCTCTTCGCCGCTTTGGCCCTGAGTTGTAACAGGCGTGCATGTGCCTCGCGTTTGCCGAGCGCGCGCAGGCCCACCAACACCGACAGCTGCGCTTTTCTTGGAACGGATTTCCCTTGTTCCCAGTTGTAGATCGACTGACCGCTCACACCAACGAGCTCGCCGAAGTCCGTCGCGGAAAGGTCGAGTCGGGAGCGCAGCGTGCGTAATCCTTTGGCTACGAAACGCGTCGATGTTGGCTCAGCTGACGGCCTGGTCGTTGTCTTGGCAGTGCGACTCAGTGCTGCGACCTGTCGTTGCAGCAGAACAACCGCGCGTTTGAGCTCCGCAATTTGGTGCCGGTAAGTACTAGAAGCGGTTCGAATGGGCTCAATCTGCTTGCGAACCTCTTTACGAGAGAGCCGCGTAATTTCGTCTTTGAACATCACGCCGAGGCTAGTCATGGGTCTGGCTCTTGTAGAGTGATAGACAATTCTACTTTCGGAACTGCTGATCCGCTCTGCACGAGCAGCAACATCCGGCGGGGTATTGTCAATACGATTAGAGATTATCCAGCCCTTTCAAGGGCCTCACCCGATCGCTGTCCGCCGCTGCCTCTCCCCGACCGATGAGATGGTGAATACCAAGCAGTGCACGTTGCTCCGCTTCGGCCGGCATCCGCGCCATGCCGATGGCCCGGCAGATGCTCCGTGCAAGCTCCTGCCGCGTGGTCGAGCCGCCCTGGTCAAGAATGAAGGCAGCAAGATTCGCCGTTTCCTGCACTGTTAGATCTTCGATATGCCTTCGACTCGAATCCGAGCCGTCGCTAATTCGAAAGCCAGTCCACTGATCCGGATTGATCGTTGGTGGCCAATAGAAGCGTGCTTCGCCCTCTCGTCTGACCTCCAATACTCGGAAAGCCGCTTGCCTTAGACGATTGACGATCCTCGAGCCAGTACGCCCCAAATTCCATGCTCGCGCCATTCGCCGAAACAGCGCGTCTTCAGCGATAGGCCCCTCGCGGATAACGACGTCGAGCATCTGCGCGGCCAGGGAATTGGTCGAAATTGGCAAATAGAACGCCTCCGGGTTTCCACCAGCAATCTCCGCAGCAGAGTAGATCTGAGCCGAAATCGTCGGTGCTGGTGTGGAGATCGAAGCAAATGGTGGTGGCGCGGTGTTACCGCTCACCTCGACAGGCGGGCTCGGGAGAACTTCTGGCGCGGGCGCGCCATCTGTCGGCGCGACAGCCATTGCCTGCAGCAACACATGCAGCTTCTCCAGTTCGCGGCCATGGTCCGTCCACCAGTCGGTCGACCAGATGCGGTGCAGATTCCACCCCAACCCTTCAAGGACCAGTTGCCGCAACCGATCACGATCGCGCGCCGTCGCCCCCGAGTGATAGCTGCGGCCATCGCACTCGACTCCTAGGAGATAGCGCCCGGGTGCTCGTGGATCGACTACACCAATGTCAATTCGATAGCCCGTACAACCGACCTGCGGATGGACTGTCCAGCCCTTCTCACGCAAAGCCTGGATAACGGATACCTCGAAAGGACTTTCGGGTTCCATGCCCGTCGGGGTGCTCTGCTCAACAAGAGCTCGTGGACCCCTCTTCGCGAAGTCGAGGTAGTTCTTGAGGTCCCTGACGCCTGCGGCTCCCACGCGCGCGAGGTCAATTTGATCCGGCTGCAGCGTGCTGAAGATGATGACGCGCTCGCGAGCACGCGAGATTGCCACGTTAAGACGACGTTGGCCGCCTTCAAGATTCAGCGGACCGAATGCCATCGTCACGCGGCCAGCGTTGTCTGGTCCGTAGGTGATCGAGAACAAAATGACATCACGCTCATCGCCCTGCACGTTCTCAAGGTTCTTGATGAACAGCTCTTCGTCCTTGCTCTCCGCAATTAGCCGATCGAGCTCCGGATTCTCCCGCCGACGCGCTTCAAGCAACGACTCAATGAGCAGCATCTGCGGCTGATTGAATGTCACGACGCCCATGGTCTTCTTGCGTCGCTGTGAATCCATGAAATGGGCTTCAATCTCCTCGACGATCGCGGCAGCTTCGGCACGGTTCGTGCGCGAACCACCACGGTCGTAGGTACCGACGACGGACCGCAGGCTCACGGCAGTGTCGAGCGTCACCGGAGACGGGAATGTAATCAGCCTGGAGTTGTAATACCTGACATTGCTGAAAGCGATCAGGCTTTCGTGTCGGCTCCGGTAGTGCCAATCGAGGCTGAGCTGACGAAGACCAGCGCCGAGGCACTCATCCAGAATGCTCTCCAGGTCCTTCAGATCGGTTTCGCCGGCTGGAGCCTCGTCCGGGTCGTCGGCGCGATTGAAGAAATTGGTAGGCGGTAGCTGCTTCGGATCGCCGACGACCACAAGTTGCTTGCCGCGCGCGATCGCACCGACCGCATCCCAGACCGGGATTTGGGATGCCTCGTCGAAAACAATCAAGTCAAATTGTGCGTGGCTGGCGTCCAGATACTGCGCAACAGACAACGGTGACATCAGCAGGCATGGCTTAAGTTTTGGCAACAGGGTCGGGAGACTCTGCACCAGAGTGCGCACCGATAGCAGGCCACGTTGCATCTGGAGCTGCCGACGCAGACGTCCCATCTCAGAGTCCGGGCCCGTCTGGACATTCGCATTGGGAATCTTGCCGGCAAGCTTGGCGACGATGAATTCGCGCGTGAGTTGCTGAAACTTCTCGTCGACGGAACGGAATTCCTTGATCTTGCGCTCGTGCTCGACACTCGCAAAGGATCGGAGCACGGGCTCACGATCAATCGCGCGCTTGAGCCACCAAGTCTGGTAGCTGAATTCGAAATAGTCGACAACTTGTTCGATTCCGATCGCGCCAGACTCCAGAGCGCCTACGACACTGCCCAGTCCTTGAGCGACGGCACGGGCTCGGATGGATTGCCAAGAGCACCAGATCCTGATTTGTCGGCGCGCCCCTACCCATCGCTGTAGCGTCCCGCGGATGCGCGAAATCGACGCCGCAGCAGTGGCGTCGCCTCCCAGCCTTCCTCCGCTGTTTGCTAACTGTTCCACGACGTCGAGCTTCGCCCTGAAGTCGCGGTAGGCGTCGCGGTATTTCAGAAGGCACGTTCCAATGGACGCCGTCGGAGCAATCGCCGCACGGTCCTCACCCACAAGCGGCAACAGTTTTGCACGAAGTGCCTGGACGACCGCCACATCTGCGTTGCCGAAACGTGCTGTGACGTCGGCGAAGGCTTTGGTCCATGCCTCATGACGCTCGACGAGCGCCCAATCCGTCATCGTGCCTGCGTAGGTGGAATCGAGCAGAGCCTGGGCCTCCGCCTTCATCGATTGAAGTTCACCGTCCTCTTCATTGAGCCTCAGGAGATTGGGAAGCAGCGTCTCAATCTCCTGGGGCGCCGGTCTGCGTTTGTCCAGGCGAAAGGGCGCAAGCCGTCCGGCTACCGTTCGCCGCGCGAACCATGACTTGGGCCACCACGCGCTCTTTGCCCTGGCCCAAGCGCTGTCAACCTCGGCGCCATTTAGTGTCGCAATGCTTGGGACATAGCTCTGTGCGAAGCTGGACCATGTGTCATTTCGGCACACACCATGTTCACGCAGTTTGCGTACCCGCGTAAGCACACTGGCGTCGCTCGCATGCGCCGCTAGGCCCACCGGAACATCCGCAGCCCCAAGCAGCACCTCCGCTAGGGCATCCATGGAGGCATAGTCCTGCAAAGACTGTCCCACTTCGTGCAGTCTGCAGATCTTGGCGAAAGCCTGACCCATTTCTTCCTGGACAGCCGCGAACGCGTCGAGCGCTATGGCTGACTTGTAGAGATCGTCCTCCCAGGAGGGTGACCACTCGGTTCGGGTGATCGGTAAGAGCGGGTGCGCTTGCAGCGAACTGATTTCGACTGCAAGGGCAGCAATCCGGCGCATGGTGTCGCGCAATGAGTCCAGTGCTACTCGGTCATGTACTTCCGGATCCGTCCACGGCATCTCTGCGGGCGTCCATTCGTGATGCAGGATGGCAAGACCCGTGGCATCGAAGACGGTCAGTTCATTGGCATGCTGCCGATGCAGCACTTGCACCAACCCATTGAGCTCCTGACGCAAGGCTGCCAAGCGTTCGGCTTCGCGCTCCCAGTCGGTGACGGTTCGCGCCCCGGAGAAGTTCAGGGCTCGACCCAACTGCTGCACAACCTCGGTCTTCTTGGCCTTGGCGGAATGCAATTCCAGGCAGAACGGATCGAGCCCAATTGCCGTCAGGCGGCGATGCACGACATCCAGTGCAGCCATCTTTTCGGAGACGAACAGAACCGACTTTCCCAAGCCCAGGAAATGGGCGATCAAGTTGGTGATCGTCTGGCTCTTGCCGGTTCCCGGCGGTCCCTCTAAGACAAAGTCCCGCCCATCAGCTGCGGTGCAGATGGCCTGTAGTTGTGTGGAGTCCGCGAGCATTGGCGCAAACAGGTCTTGCGGTCGATGCGTTTCATCGAGGCTGCGCACAACATTGTCAGCCGCATCGTGACCGAATGCTTCACCCGGATGGTCAATCAGGTGCGCGACAACACGGCTTTGCTTGAGCGCTGCAGTCCGGTCCTGCAGGTCCTTCCACATCAGGTACTTCGTGAACGAGAACGTCCCGAGATAGACCTGTTCAATCACTTCCCAGCCGGTAATCTCTGCGATCGCGAGCCGGACGATTTGCCAGATGCGTCCGACATCGACGCCGTGCTCATCTTTCGGAAGCGGTTCGAGTCCTGGAAGGCTGAGGTGGAATTCCTCTCGCAGCAGTTGCAACAAAGTTGGATTGACGATCGTTTCGTCATCATGCCGCGTGAGGGTGAAGCCGCTCCGAACCGATTTGCGCTGCATCGTCACCGGCACCAGCAGAAGAGGTGCCAGGTGCGAGGACTCCGTGCGCTCGGCTTCAGTCCATTTCAGGAATCCCAAGGCTAGGAAGAGCGTGTTCGAACCGCCCTCCTCGAGACTTAGCTTGGCATTGCTAAAAACTTCCAGTAGCCGCGCGTCGAGTTTGTCGCGTTCCACCATGGCGAGCAGTTCATGCCTGGCGAGTGCGTCGCGAGCCAGCTCCTCCAAAGGCTGTTGACCGGTGCGACCCACATGCACTGCGGACATCCGGGGATCTGCACCTTCCATGAGTCTTGGGAGTGGCTGAAATCGGAACTCCGCTCCTCCCGCCAGCACGTCCTCAAGGGAGGCTGGATCGACAACAAACAACTGGATGTTGGACTTCGTGGGTTTGAAATTGAGGAGTCGATTGCGCAGCGATAGATCCAGCAGCTTGCTCTTCCATCGGGCCAACCGCCCTTCCGGCGTGTCCGGCTGCGCATCGAGGTGGATGCCAACGAGCGCCTCGGGATCGAGTGGCGGCAATGGAGGCAATGCCTCCAACGGCGGCGGGCCTTCTGATGGGTGCGTGACTGTCGCAACCGCAACATCACTGCGTGATGGCAGCGGCAGAATCCGCCGCTCACGTGCACGCTTGATATCGACCGCGAAGCGGAAATCCTGCTCATCGGCCAAATGCTGCAGCCCGAACTGCATCGCCGCACGCAGGCTTGCCTTGTTCTGCGCGGCAAGCACGGTCGTTTCGAAAACGATGAACTCACCCGTCTGCACCCGCTTGCGAACGGCCTGGGCGTCCTCAATGGTGGGTGTAGGAAACGAGTTGGGGACCAGCCAGCAACCCACCCACGCGTGTTCCTTCTTGAAAAGGACAACGGCGTTGAGACCAGCTTGCTCCATGCATGAGGCAAAGAGCATCGCAAGATCCAGGCATGTTGCGAGCTTGCCGTTAAAGATACGGTCCGGCGTCCGAATCTTCTGACCGTCGGTGCCAAACGAAGCGGGCGGATTGGAGTACTGCAGGTTCTCGTCGGCAATTGCACTGTAGATGGCAGCGATTTGCTGTCCAACGTGTTCTCGGCTCTTCGATTGGTAGCCACTCATCGACGCGCCGTTGGCGGCACTGCGCAACAGCATAGATGCCTTGCTGATGAGCGTGTCGATCGCGGGATTGTTTGGCATGCAAAACGCAGCCAACAGTTCAGGCAGTGCGCGCGTACCTGCCCACTGATCGTAGGCGAGCACCTCGACGGGATGCTCGATGCTCTCCACGATTTCGCCAGAAATGCGAACGCTGACTTTGAGCCGGGCGCGTTCGGACTCGGTCAGGGTCGCGAGATAGCTGTGGTGAACGCGGATGTCGATCGGGGCGATTCGACGGCTCTCACCGGGAGCCAGACGGTCGAACCGGAACTTGGCGCCTTCGGCAAACGGCGGGTCGGATTCGACAACCACTTCGACATCTGCGATCGCATCCAGCGTTTGATTGGTAATCAGCAACTCGCGGATCAAGGGCACATCGTTCTGCGACGCCGCGTAGCCGATCGTTGAATCGGCCACGACCTCGATGCGCCACGGACGCGACGGTGCGTCGGCAGGCGTGGGCTGGGTGTCCTCGGGCATGGGACTGCACCTTGGGTGCGCGACGGTTGCGATTGCCAGCAACTATACAGAATGCGGCAGTTGCGACCGGCCGGCATGCCAGCCGATGCCAGCCCGTCGGCAAGAGTGGGCCGATCCACAGGATGAAAGGGTGTACTAGAGTGTCGTAGTCGGCATTTCCACTTCGATCCAAATCCTTGTTGCACGGATCCAAAGCGTTCATCCCACCGAGCACCAGCACTAGGACTCTCCGATGAGGTTCATCCATGCCTCCGATCTGCACATTGACAGCCCACTACACGGCCTCGATAGCTATGACGGCGCCCCCGTCGAGCGCCTGCGCGGGGCATCGCGTCAAGCATTGATCGCTCTGGTCGATCTGGCCATAAAGCAGACGGTTCACATCGTGTTGCTGGCAGGCGATATCTACGATGGCGACTGGGCCGATTTTCGTACGGGCCTTTTCTTTCGGGACCAGATGCTGAGACTGCGTCGTGCCGGAATCCTGGTCTTCATCGTCAAGGGTAACCACGATGCGGCCAGCCAGATCACCCGACAGCTGCCTGACGTTGAAGGGGTCCATGTGTTCAGTTCGCACACAGCCGAGACCATCGACCTGGAGGCATTGGGTGTAGCAGTACATGGGCGCAGCTTTCCACACCGCCAAGTGCCGGAAGACTTTGTCCCTCACTACCCTGCTCCGGTCGCCCATCGTTTCAACATCGGCATGTTGCACACCAGTCTCAACGGGCGCGAAGGGCACGATCCATATGCTCCGACGTCTGTAGAGATTCTCTGTGACAGAGGTTACGACTATTTCGCACTCGGCCACGTGCATGCGCGCGAGGTGGTCCGGGACGCGAATCCGCGGATCGTCTTCCCCGGAAACCTGCAGGGACGGCGTGCGAAAGAAACAGGTCCGAAGGGGTGCGAGCTAGTCACCGTCGAAGGCGGTGTCATCGCCGATGCCGAATTCGTGTCGCTTGAGGTGGTGCGCTGGCACCAATTACGGTTGGATGCTTCGAACATCCAGACCATCGATGCTTTAGCCAAAGCTTTCGCGGACCAAATGCACAAACTGACCGCGGACGCACGCGATCGACTTCACGCGGTTCGGTTGCTCATCCACGGGGAATCCCCGCTGCACCGGATGGAGGCCGAGCAGCCCGGCACGATCACTGCGGCAATCCAGGCGGCGACCCAGGATCTGGAGGAAGTCGAGGTCTGGCTGGAGGAAGTCCGCTTGGACATGCGGTCACCCTTCGATCGCGCGGCCTCAGCCAACCGTACCGACGCCAGCGGCGAGGTTGTGCGCCTAGTCGATGCCATCGGAGGCGACGATGACGCTCTCAAAGTGTGGTTTGGCAAACAGCTGGGCGAGATGAAAAACCTCCCCGGCTCCCTTGCCGACGTCGATCCAGACAACCTGACGGTTGAGGCGATGCGAGCCTATCTGGCCGACGCCGAGGCTACGGTTCTTGCGCAGCTGTTTGGGGTGGTCTCCGAGGGGAGTTCACAATGAGAATCCGCAAGCTGTACTTGCGGGCCTTTGGCCCATTCTCCAACCGCGTACTCGACTTTGGCGGCACGGCCCAAGGTCTCGTGCTTGTGCATGGTCCCAACGAGGCCGGCAAGTCATCCACGTTGCGCGCCATCTCCGATCTGCGCTTTGGCATTCCCATGCAGAGCAAGGACGACTTTGTTCACGAGCCTTCCGACATGCGGATCGGAGGTGAGTTTGTCGATCGCCATGGCAAGGACTACGCGCTCCTGCGCCGCAAGGGGCGCGGCGTCACACTGGTCTTTGCCGATTTGCGTGGCGATGGCCAGACGACAGAAATGCCTGTGCCTCCAGAAGTCGAAGCACTATTGACGTGCGGACTCACGAAACAGGCGTACGAGTCCATGTTTGGACTCAACCACCAACGTCTACGCGAAGGGGGACAAGCCCTTCAGAAGGGTGAAGGCGATATCGGAGCTGCTCTGTTCGAGGCCAGCGCAGGCGTGCGCAGCATCCCGCAAGTGCTTGAGCGACTGGAGGGTTCAGCGCGCAAGTTCTTCATGCCAGGGGCTCGCGGCAAGAACGCACGGATCAACGAAGCCTTGGCCGCCTACGAGGACTCGCACAACGCGTTCAAGCAGGCACAGGTGCGACCGGCACAGTGGGCCGACCTCTTCAAGAAGCACCAAGCGGCAGCCGAGGCACTGGCCTCCGGAGAAGGGAAGCGGGTCGAACTTAGCAGCAAGCTCCTGCTGATACAGGAGTTGCGTGCCGTTGCGCCGTTGATCAGTACGATCGACAACTCCATGCGTCTTCTCAGCGATCTGGCATCGGTCACCTTGCTTTCCGAGAGCGCCCCCACAGAACGCGCCGCCGCCGAGTCGGGACTGTCCGACGCGCAGTCCAACGCCAGAGCGGCCTCCGCGGATCTCGCGCTCGAGCAAAAGCATCTCGACGAGCTCACGCCGGACACCCCGATTCTCGAAGTGGGACCGGCCGTCAAACGACTGGCCGCTTCGGCCGAGTCCATAGGGCAGCATCGCAAGGACTTGGCGGACGCGCTGATCGAAGTGGAGCTGGAAACCGGGCGGGTTGCCTTCTTGGCAACCAGAATTGACGCGTCGCTTGGGACAGTTCAAGTGCTTGGGAAGGCACCGACGAAAGCGCAAAAGGCCCAAGTCGACGAACTGTTGCGCGGCGTGGAGTTGGCACAGAGGGCGCTCGATCAACATATGGAATCGGAGCGCCAAGGCGCTGATCCCTCGGCAAAAGCCATTGATCCTCTACCATCGGCGGAGTCTCGCGCCGCCTTGCGTGTGGCTCAGGAAGAGGTCGCTCGCAGCGACCAAGACCTCAAGCGTCTTGTAGCGCTGCCTGGCGACATCAAAGCGGCGCAGCGCGCGGCTGCCGCCGCACTGGATGCCGTTGGCCTCGTCGACGAAGCAGCGCTTCGGAGCATCCATCCCCTTCTGGACGCGCAGATCGACTCGGTCATTGCCGAGCAAAGCGGCAACCTGAGCCGGCGCAATGGTTACGAGTCACGCATTGGCGCCATCACGAAAGCCCTTGAAGAGGACTATGCGCATCGGGAGCGACTGCTGGAACACGGCGTGGTTGCCACGCGCGACGACGTCAGCGCAGCCAGATCCCACCGGGAGCTGGGGTGGGCGCTCGTGCGTGGCACCTACATCGACGGCACGAATCCACCTAGCGCGGACTATGCGGGCGGAGGACTCCTTCCCGATGTTTATGAGAAGGCCGTGACCCACGCTGATCAACTAGTCGACGCGCTGGCCAAGGATACTGACCGCGCCGCGCAACTGCAGGGAAACAAACGTCGCATCGACTCGCTGGAGGCGGATCGGGAGAAGCTGCATCGAGACATCGAGGAACTCGACGAAGCAGAAAGAACCCGACAAACAGCTTGGAATCAAATGCTCTCAGCTGCCAATCTCCCGGCTCAGCCGCCAGCATCCCTGCGCGACTGGCAGGCACTCTTGCCAGTCGCGCGAGCAGCGGTCGATGCCGTGCAGACCAAGCTCGACGAGCTTGAGCGGATTCGGCGCATCGAAGATGCGTTGGCTACCTCGTTGCGAGCCGCCATCATCAGTACTGGTCTTGCAGCACCAACGGGGAGCGAATTACTCAGCACGCTATCGGCAATGGCCGCCGATCTCGATCGGACCATCAAGCAGCGTGAGGCAGCCATTCACAATGCTGAGGGCACGGAAGTGGAGCGTGAACGACAGGGCCAACTGCGGGCGGCTCAAATGTTGACCCTTACGACCGCGTTGCAGACCGCAAAGATCGCCTTGAGGCCTGTGCTGGCCAGCCTCCTGCTGCCGGAAATCGCGAGTGTATCGGTCGCCCGCGCACGCATCGTCGAATTCGACGATCTCGTGGACGCGAACGCTCGGCTTACGTCAGCCGAAACAAAAAAGCGCCGGGCGGAGCAAGGACTCTCTGTCGTTGCCGAATCCGCCAGAGCGATCTGGGAGTCTCTCGGCGACAAGGAACCTTCGGACCTGCGCCTATACAGCGAACACCTCTCAGCTCGCCTAGCCGCCGCGGAAGCGGTCCGGACAGAACGCACGTTGGCCGAGCACGCGATGGCACGCGCACGCATCAGCGAGAGCGATCACGAGAAGACAGCTTCAAGGCATAGTGAGGCAATAGTTGCCCTTTGTCGGGCAGCAAACGTGGAGTCGGCGAGCTTGCTTCCGGAAGCCGAAGTGCAGTCACGCCGAAAGCGTCAGGCGCAAGAGGATCTCGACAGGTCACACCGCCAACTGGTATCGGTGTCGAGGCATTCGATCGAAGCGCTGCGCGCATTGCTTGTTGATCAGGACACGGCCCGTATGGATGCTGACGAAGCGATCTGTCAGCGCGAGCAAGCCTCGATCGATAAGGAACTTCCGGCCCTGCGGGGCCGTGAGGAGCTTGCACGTCACCAACTTGAAGCCATCGACGGTTCCGACGTCGCTTCTGCCGCACGCGAAGCAATGGAGCGCGCGGCCGCCAGCGTGCGCTCCCATATGTCACCGTGGATCCGATCGAGGATCGCTCACGCAGTGCTTGCGGAGGCACTGACGCGTTTCAGGGATCGAGCACAAGGTCCGATGCTGTTGGCTGCCTCAGGTTACTTCCATCGGATGACGCGAGGGGAGTTCGTACGCCTTCTAAGCGATGACTCTGGCGCAGTCCCGTCCCTGGTCGCCGAGCGTAGCAACGGTTCTCGAATTCGCGCGGAGGTCATGAGTGACGGAACTGCCGATCAGCTCCATCTTGCGCTGCGGTTGGCAGCTGTCGACATCCGACGAAGCGCTGGTATCGACCTGCCGTTGGTTCTTGACGATGTGCTTATGACGTCCGATGAAGAGCGCACCGGAGCAACACTGGAGGCTCTGGCCGACTTCGCACGTGAGAACCAGGTTATCGTCTTTACTCACCACCGTCACATTGTCGATGTCGCGGTAGAACACGTTACTGGCGATACTCTGACACTCGTGCCGCTATAGCGAATTGGACTGCTGGTGGACTACGCATTGTCTGTGGTTGCGCCTCATGTCACGAAGGCTACTTATCGCCCTTACAAATCTTTGTGTTCACCCTGATTGAGGCGATGAACCCTCCATCACTTCCCTTGTACTCATAAACGTATGTGACGCCATCCGAGAGGATGGTTTTCATTTGCGCACATACAGCAAGCACTCTATCACTGCTCTTGAGTGCTACTTGGTCTATTTCAGCCGCCTTATGATTGAGAAAAGTAAATCCGTACGTAATCTCCTTGGACCCTGTGACCTCAATTGTGTCGGCGAGGAGTCCGTCAGCAACGATCCTCGGCAAGGATCTTCGCTCCCTGTCAACGGACGATTCAAGAGACTCTTGGGCGTCCCGAGCCGCTTGGGCCGCAAGAGAGTTCTCAACAGCCGGAGCGGGCCGGTCACAGGTCTCTGCATCGATCTTGATCGAAGCGATGAACATGCGATCACTTCCCTTGAATTTATAAACGTTCGTGAGGCCTTCTGGGATAGTCTTGATTTGTGCGCATGCCATGAGGATTCTTTCACGGCTTTTGAGTGCGTCCGGCTCTACTTCAGCCCCCTTATGGGAAAGCAGAGTAAATCCCCACGTAATCTCTTCAGACCCTGTGACTTCAATCGTGTCCGCTCTGACACCATCTGAGACCATCTGTGGCAAGGACCTTCGCTCCTTGTCAACTGTCGATTCAAGAGACTGTTGGGCATCCTGAGCCGATTGGGAGGCAAGAGGTTCTTCAGCAGCAGAAGCAAACCTGACAACCGACTTCATATCCGGCGATGCGGATGTTGTAGTTACCAAAGATGCGCAGATACTTTGGCTGATTGGAACGCGGACTATTTCACCGCCATCGGTACCTTTATAAACGATCGTTTTTGTGGCGCCCGACGACAGCAGGATCATTGTGTTGGGGTCGTCACATTGAGTCTTCGTCACGTACCGAGCGAAGTCAGCGAAGTGCGCTAATTTTGCCTCCTGCGACTTGATTCCCATGACTGTGTAGTCGTAACGAATTTCATTTTCAGGGCCGGTCGACGTTGAGTCAAAACGGGTGTTGGAATCCACCATCTTTGGCAGTGTCTTATTTATTTCTACCGACGATTGCCTCAGCAGTTCCGCCGTCTGGGATTGCGCCGTTGTCGGCATCATGACTTGATGCGCGGCCCAGTAAAAAAAGTAAATCAGCCAGCCGAATCCAAGGACACGAGACACTGCTGTGTGTCCGTTCCGAAGCAAGCACCAGACAAAGATGATTGGGAACGCGAAGATTCCAAGGAATAGCAACACGCCTACCTTTCGCTCGCCAAGTGCTGAATCTTCCGACGTATCCATGGGGTCCTCGCAGTAGAGGTTTGGCCAACTAAGGCTGGGCGCCAATCATTCATTCAAGCCGACCGCCGAGGTCGGGCTTGTCTATTGGCCACCGCTCGCGGCCACCAGCGCACGCGGGCTCCGAGTCGATGGTCGCCCCTAGCGCCCCTTAGAGGTGCCCTCGGCAATCTTGAGCACCTCCTTCTTTTGGCTCACGGTCAGATCCGCCCAGCGCAGCAGTAGCTTCGCGAGCAGTTCGTCATCTGTGTAGAGGAAAGCCGGGGGTACTCCGAGTACCTCTGCCAACCGCTTGGCAGTTGCCAAGTGTGGTTCGTGCTTCCCTTTTTCGTATTGGTTGATGCGGGGGCTCGCCACGTGAGGCTCCATGCCCGCAAGCAGGCCGAGCTGCTTCTGGGACAGTCCAGCGCGTACTCGCGCTTGGGCCAGCCGCCTCGCAAAGATCGGTTCTACCGTCGCGGTCTGAGCCACTTCCGCCCCCTAGGACAAGCCCTAAGGATGTCGGAAGTGACCCTGCTGCGATACTAAGTTATCCTTAGATACCTAACAACTCCCACGGACCCCGGGGGATGGACCGATGCTCTTGATCCTGATAGACGGCGACCGGGACATGTCGATCGATTTCCCGCTCAGCGAGACTGCTTCCTCAATCGTCGCGGCCCAATGGCGGCAAATGGTTGACCCTCATTCACGCGAGGATTTTGGTCGACGAGCGGCGGCACGTATCGAGTCCGCTCTCCTCGCTTGCGTCGACTGCAACCTTCGACCGCCAACTCCGGCACAACTTAGTTATGCGACCGCAATCTCGGAGAGCCTCGGGATAGAAATTCCTCAGCCTGCGCTGCGGCTGGATGTTCTCATGCGTTCCTTCATCAGCAGGCATGAGGAAGAGTTCAAGAATTGCAAGCGCAAAATCAAGGACGCGCCGACCTGAAGCCGAGCGTAAGACCATGCCAATCTCTAGCCTTCCACCAAAGTCGATTCCGGATGATGCTTCCGATCAATGTCAAGGCACTATTCTGAGCGCGGGTGGCCGCGCGGACGTTCCGGCGCGGCCATTGCCCGCATACGAACCAGACGACGGGCCGCTCACTGACGCCCAAATTGAGCAAATCAGAACGATGGTGCCGCAAGGCAGCTTCAGGCTCACGCGAAGCTTGTTCCCCGATTTTGAAAACAAGATTTCGCCGCCAGATGCCGACTAGCACAAGCCAACTCGACGCGCTGCTACAGCAATCCTTGAAAGACAAGACGGCAGAACGGGCTTTCTTCCGCGCATTGCTCGATGCCACCGTCTATGTGCATGCGCCAATATCCGACGACAGCCGCAATCTACGGCTCATTCAGTTCACCCGCCCCGACGGGCTGACCGTGCTGCCATTCTTCAGCGATAGCACACAGGCGACGGCAGCAACCGGGAATGCGGTCAGAGTAGTACCGCTGACGGGTCGAGTCTTCCTGGAAGCAACTCGCGGCGCGACCCTGATGCTCAACCCCAACGGTATCCATTGCACCTTGTATCCGGAGGAGATCGCCGCACTGCTGGACAAGGGTGAGGTGGCAACTTTCGAGAAGTTGGTCGTGCCGGATACCGAATTTCAGTTCAGCGTGCCAAAGCCTACGCCGACCTGGTTGCTCAAGCGACTCACCAAACTGTATGCGCAGCTGACTTTCGTCGAGGCGGCCTACCTGATCGAGACACGATCGCCGCAGGACCTCAATCATTCTTGGCTGCTGATTGCGGTGAAAGCACCCAAGCTGGATGCAGAACGCGTGGCCCGCGCCACGATCACCGACGTGCAGCCGCATTGCCGCAAACGGCAAGCGAGTGTCGACATCATGTCCCTCGACTCGACGAAGGAAAGTTTGGACTGGATTGCAAGAGTTGGAATCGAACCGTTCTACGAACGCTGCGCGGATCTGACCCTGTATTGAGGACACAACTACACGTCGGCTCGATCCGGTCTGCCTCGAAGGGAACTGCCGATGGATTCGATTGAAGAAATCATCGCAACATTCGGATTGCTGCGCGCGCAGTGCCTACTCCCAGACCCAATATCGATCGGGGCGACTCCTGAGACCAGAGCCGCCTGCGACGTCGCCTGGTCATGGAAATTCGGCTCCGGCATGACCACAATTATGCGAATTATCCCCTAATTATCCTGCATTAAATCAACTACATAGGGGTGATGCGAAAATCGAAAGTAGCTGGTGCCCTTCCATTATCGTGGAAAGTTAGCAATTTTTACTAACTTCGCTAACTTCGCAATACATCACATTGATCGGCCGCCGGCGGACGCTACTTGGCAACTCTCCCTTGCTGCTTTCCAGCCGCTGGTCGCTGACATCGCAGTTTCGGTCAACGGCGTTCTCGACAAGGCTCGAACGCAGGGAATCTTCGTGCCATGGTCGGCGTGCGCTGCATGGACTGGGGTTCGATAATCCGTGGGTAAGAGTTTCCTACCCGTCATTGAACAATCGTCTGATATTCGCCGCGCGACGCACGATAGTGCCCAGACGCCCCACTTAGACCGCTCGGAGATTGGCACGGATGCCGACTAGGGCAAGCACACGCTGCGCGGGACGTCGTTCCTTCTCGGAGTGACCACTGTGCCCATCAGTCACTTCGTCAAGACGTCGATGCCCCATCAAGTTACGACAGATGGTGCGGGATGACGAACACGAATCGCCTTGTCCAACGTGTTAATGCCGAAATGGTCTGGCGCGACATAGCCCAAGGCGATGAACAGATTCCCATTGAACTGATCCAGCAACCGTACGCTCACAATATTCTGATCACGCCCGAATTCCATCCAGACGGTTACTTCCCGCTTAAAGGCGTCTTGGAGCTTCTTGTTGTTAGCTAGTTCTGGTCTGATTAGCTTCAGCGCGCATAGCTCGTCCGTGTCTCGTCGTAGGCCAGAACGACCTTTCCGAATCCTCCTTCGCCGAGCGGTCGTACGACTTCGAACCGGACGGGCCAAAGGAATGTGCGCTTAGGAAATGTTAGACACGTGTTTCATGGCACTAGCTGCAAATCCACCTGGCATGCCAACGCTGCATGATCAGAGATGGCACCAGACGAGCCGCAGTACTCAAAGCCTTCGGACGATTTGATGTAAGCAGCATCGGTGAAGACGCAATGGCTTGTTCCCAACACGTGATCGATTTCGCTGGATCGTCCGCTGTGCCCAAAATACGTCGCACCTTCGCTTGGCGCTGCGCGATGCCATCCACTCTCGAGAATGCGACGAAAGTGATCGCCGCAGCGAGAGGCGGCCGAGGTCGTGGAAACATTGAGATCTCCGAGGATGATCGCAGGGGTGTGAGCGAGGGAGGCTGCCGACACTTCAAGCCATTCCCAGGCCTGACGCAACAACGGCGCGTTTTTGCCCGAATAGGCGGGAACGCGCACGCCAACAATTGACAGACCGAGAGACGGCAGTGAAACGGCTACAAGGTTGGCGGGAAACTGCTGATCGAACGTGGGAAGTTCGATAGGCAACTGCGCGAGTGGCAGCTTTGAGGCTATGAGAATACGGTTGGCGACCTCAGTTGGTTCCGCCGACATCAATTGTTGGTCCCATCCAGCACTGGCGAGTGTTGAGCGAAACCGATGCTCATGCTGCTGAGGGAAGAACTCCGTAAGGACGAGAACATCGACGTCCAATGCCACGGCGGCGTTTGCAGCCCCCGGGCGAAAGCGAACTTTGCCGACGCGATTGTTGAGGTTCCATGTAGCAATTCGCATGACGAGTCTCGGAAAAGTGCCCAATGTTTCGCGGTACGGCCGCGCGGTACTGTGCGCTCCCCGCACAGATCAGAGCAAGGGCGATTCACGCGCTCGGCGTCCACCGGGTGTGAGCGTCGTCAAATTGGCGCATCAACCAAGCCCTAGTGGCAGAGACCGGCCTATTCTGTTGAAAAACTCAGTGCGCCGGATTGCTGCTCAGAAAATGTGCCACGAGATTGAATCTAAGCGCTTTGAACGACAACAAATGGTCGAAAACGAACTGTTTTCGAGGTGGTTTTTGGAGGCGCCGAGTTTTTCAACGGAATAGACCAGAAGCGGACATTCGCTTGCGTCTGAGTTAAGCCGAGCTTCGAAGTGGCATCGACTTAGACGAAATGCTATGCCCCAAACTGTTCACTCTTATCAAGCGTGTGGTGAATTAGCTCCACTACCAACTCTGGGTAGCTAGTGTCGATGTACTTCTGTGCAGAGTTCATGACCGGCCAGAGTCTGTCTCCCTTGTCTGCACTAAAAAGAGAGACCCAGTGTGTGGGAAAATATCTCGCAAGCATTCCGAGACAATAGGAGAGCAAGTACGTTACCGCTAGCTGTGAGTAGCGCGTCCCACTTTCAAAAGGCTTGACAATTTGAAGTGTCGGAATGGAGCCAAATGTCTTATTAATGTAGGTGTGCATGAATTGAGGCGGCTTGGCAGAAAACACTTCTTTGCTCGCCCGAACGTCGCACCAATCACCGTCATATTTCGCGGAAAAGCCGAGTGCCTCATAGGAATCTTGGAATGTCTTGAACATCTTCGCATTTACTCTTGCATAGAATCCATCCTGCTCTGTGTACGTCATAGAGTTGACGTAGGCATGGTTGGATACTCTTGGTATGCGCTTGTACTCGTTGAGCAAGTCTGGAATCCGTGAGAGCAAATCGCCGAGTGTAAGCTCCTCGCCAATCAGCGGAAGGTCATATGCAATTTCCCAGTCGACACTTGAGAAATTGACATGCATACACATACGGTTGTTGGTTTCCCGCATGAATTCGCTGAAGAGACCGCCGCAAGTCTTGATTCGCAGCGACTCAAGACCCGTAAGGCCTGTAGAGATTTCTCCTGAAAGGGTAGTAGCCCAACCCACTGTCTCTATGCCGTGGCCCGGAGTTAATGAAGCTTCTCCGGAGCCCTTCTTTAACAGGAGCAGGGTTGCCCTACTCAGGCTCGCAACTCCGTAGAAGCTAAGCAGCGGTTTGACAGAATTGTCAGATCCTTCTGAATTCCTGAAAAATTCCCGCGCCTGCTTTGCGGAAGACGTTATTTCCTTGATCCTTCGCGCGTTGAGTTCGCTAGCGAAAATTCTCGTGTGCCAAGCGCCGACAGCATCCCTGGTTTCCATTGAGAGAAGTCTTTGCCACGTCTCGCTACGCACGGGATTACCTTGGGCTGTGGTTGAGGCACATCAGTTAAGCGAACGGCCATGGCCGCAACATCTTGAGTCTATCGCGAACGTCAGCTAAGGGTCGGTTTGCGAACTTCGTCCCGATAAGGACCGGAAGGTTGATCCTGAAAGTCCGGCGCACTGATCCGGCCTGCCGCGCGGACGCAATAGGGCAACTGATCACTTTGTCGGAGCGCATTCGCATCTGCGCATCCTATCGGTTGGAGACATTGGACATCTTGTCCATGCTTCCACCCACGAACAGTTGTGCAGGATTTGCCGCGAACCGATCGCTGCGAACCTGTCGCTGGGCATTGACGCTGTCGCATTCGATGGTGCGCGCCGGTAGAAACATCGCATCACCCGTTCGACACGCCGACGCGGCTGGACGCGATTCAACGCCATGGGTCTGTCACCTTCGGCCGGGTAGTGGAACGACGTTGGGCTGGTAGCATGCAGTCACGATGGATGTGACGCTCATCCCCTTTGCGCTGCGGTCGGCCGATGGCGAGCTCGTCGATGTGACGCAGGTACCGCGAGGACGGAAATCGGGTTGCGAGTGTCCTTCCTGCCACACCCCGCTGATCGCTCGGTGCGGCGAGGTCAAAGCGTGGCATTTCGCGCATGCGACACGGTCGACGTATGCAAGCACCCAGGGCCAGTGCGATTACTCCTTTTTCGTGTCCGTTCGATTGATGTCTCGCCAGGTCATCGGCTCGGCATTGACCATCACGCTGCCCTCCATGACCGGCATGGCGTCAATCGAAGATTCCTACGGGCGGACGAGGAGGAGGGCGTACACGGTGACGGAGGCGCAGACAGTCACGATTGAGAACGCAAAGGTGGAGGTTGGCTTTGGCGAGGTCATGGTTGATGTTCTGGGTACCGTTGGCGAGGTGCCATTTGCGTTGTATTTCAAGCACGAAGGCCGGGACGTGCCTCACGATCTCATGAGCACGGCGCAGGTGCGCGGTCGTTGCGGCGTGGTCGTGATCAACCTTGATCCGGTGCTAGGAATGTTCGCGGCTCGACGGCCCGGTAGCCAGGTATCGTTTCTGGAGGAGCTTCGCCAGTTCATCACAAGCGATGTTCGGTCGAAATCGTGGCTGTACCATCCTCGCATCAAGGCGGCTCGGCTGCGTGCTGAGGCAGAGTTGAAGGAGGCGCTCGCTAACGATCTCCAAAGAGGGACGGTCACTCCTGTTGCGACGGCGCGCATTCGCTATGAATGCGTGATGTGCAAGATTCAATGGACGAATGACGCTCGTCAGCGTGCGTGCCCAACCTGTCGGTCGATGCTGTATGTGCGCGAGATCGGCACGCCCCAATAGCGTTTGAATCGGTCCGCGAAGGGGATGGTGCCTCCGGGCGCGAGACCACGTTGGGGGACGATGGCGGAGGTCTTCCCGCAAATGCGGGGGGCCACTATCGAATAGACTGGGATAAAGGGGCGGACAGTCCCGCGCAGCCAGCCTTGGAGGTCCGCGTGACCGATGACGCGTGGTATGTAGAGATCAGAGGCAAATCCACCGGCCCGCTTTCGCGCATGAAGCTCGAGTCGATGAGGCGTGGCAATCAGATCACCTCCACCACACTCGTATGGCGCGAGGACATGCCGCGTTGGGTTCCCTACAGCGAGGCTGGTCTGGCAGCCCCCACGCCGCCGCCACTTCCGAGCGGCCAAACTTCTTTCGCCGTCCCAACGCCCCCGCCGCTTCCAAGTGCCGCCGCGCGCAATCCGGATTCGCACCCGACCCCGAATTTGAACTCACCACCTATCACCCAGACTCCATCTGATCCAGCAACTGCTGACGGATCGTTGATGGAACAGACAAGCACTCCCTCAGCTAGCGCGAGTCCTCCGGCGTTAGCGGCACCGGCGCTTGTCGTCGCGGACGATGGGTGGCAGTCCACTGTTCCTTCGCCTTGGCGCCGATATTTCGCCCGCATGTTCGATATCGTGGTCATTGGCATGGTCTTGTGGCTGGGTATCGGGTACACAACGGCGATTGCAGACCCGGACTTGTACCAATGGCTGTTTGGCCCAGGCGGCGCGGCCCTCAACCCAATATCGAGTTCGATCTTTACGATCGCCCTTTTGATTCCGTTTGAAGCGGTGCTTATGGGACTTACAGGCACATCAATCGGAAAGTGGATTTTCGGTGTCCGCGTCACTCGCATGGATGGGAGACCCATCGGACTGACGTTGGCGGCTGGGCGCGAGGTAGCCGTTTTCTTCAGTGGACTTGGACTTGGACTGCCTATCGTTTCGTTGATTACGTTGATCTCCGCATACAGTCGGCTGACGAAGACTGGCACCACAACGTGGGACGAGGGCCAGCCGTATGTGGTCACACACCGACCATTCGGTTTCCTGCAGTTCGTGTTGAGCGTTGTTGGGGTCACGGTCTGGCTTGCATGTCTGACTTTGGTGTCAGCAATGAATCAGGCTCACCGATGACCGACTTCTACATCCGACGAGGGGAGTCGACCGAGGGTCCCTTCCCGGAAGATGAACTCCGGCGGCGCTGTTCGTCCGGCGAACTACCCCTGGGCACCATGTCCTGGCGGGAAGGGGAGCCTCGGTGGATCTCGCTGGGGAAACGATGGGGAAGTCGATTTGCCGGCCTCGGCAGTTTGTTGGCTGGATGGTCGGTTGCACTAGCAACCCTGGCATTGGCTCTGTGGATCCCGTTTGGATTGAACCAACAATTGCCTGCCGCAATGCAATCGCGCGCATGGGTTGTGGCGCTGACGGTTGGAGCAGTTTGCATTGCTGGATTGAGTGCGTTCTTGTACTGGCGTGCTGCATCGCGCCTCAAGCAAGGAACCGTTCCCATTGGCGCCGCGACGTGCGCGGTACTTACAGCTCTGATGGGAACCACAGCGATTGCATTTGCGATGCTCGTAGGCAGCATTGGAGACCAGAGGATCCAGGCGCCGAACGGCACCGTGGTGTTCGATCCAACGCTTCATCAACTACGGATTGACGGTCCTTTGGGTGTGCGACTGACCAGCGACGTCACCGCGGCCACCCAGGATCATCCGGACATCGAGCGCGTCGTGATCAACAGTACAGGCGGGCTCATTACTGATGCAAAAGCCGTCGGCGCCTTGCTTCGCGATCGCAACCTGCCGGTTCGCGTACAGGGTCAATGCGCCAGCGCATGCGTGCTGATTTGGGCGATGTCACCGTCGCGCGAAATGACGCTGCGGTCGACCATCGGCATTCATCAGAGCCGGTTGGATGTGAACTTGCCTACCGAGTGGGCGAGTTCTGCCAAGCAGACGGTTGACGATGATTCCACCAGCATTCTCAAAGCAGCCGGGTTCTCGGACGCTGTGCTGTCAAAGCAGGCATCGACGTCTCCTGCCTCCATGTACTGGTTGAACACAGCGGACGCCATGGATGCCGGAGTCACTCTCAAGACGTTCAACGAACAGGGCCAGCCGATCAGTGCCGACGAGGTTCGCTTGCGGTTGGCGTTAGGCCTGTCCAACCCTTCGCTGCAGCGTCTGGTTGATGTGCTGGTCAAGAGAACACCTTCTCTTGTTGCGGAGGAGGCAGCTCGACTCTATGCAGAGGCACACGCCAACGATTCCGCCGGGATGCTTCGCGACATGGGCGCGTTGATGGTTGCAGCAAAGACCTATGGTTTAAGTCACGCCCCCGATGAGGCCGTCGTGGCGTGGGCATCGCATCTGCGTCAAATGATGACCAAAGCCGTTCGTGCAAACGACGCGACGACGTGTGGATATGTCGCACGTGGAGGTGATGCCAAAGGAACATTGCGGAACGATGTCGTCGACGCGTTGGTCACCAACATTTCTGAACTGCTCGAAGCAGTGCCTGATGACCTGTCACGCAACGCGGATTGGCCCATTCCTGCATCCTATGGCGGACTGTTTCACGACCTTGCCACGAAGGTTGCTGCAGGAAAGATCGCGCGTGGCTATCCCCCCACCGTCTCTGCATGGTCCGTCTTTCAGATCTGTGATTTTGGTCAGGCGCTATACGGTGGGATCGTGGCACTTCCCATGCACCAGGCTGCACAGATGGTCCGGGTTTCGGAAGGCATCAAGACAGTGAACACCGGCTTGGACATGGATGCTGAAGCCGATCTGGTTCCGGTGGCATCTGGTGTCCCGGATGGAGCAGTGCCAGGCGCAGCACCAGCGACGAATCAAACAAGCAATGCCCCGGTGCCATCGAGCGTCTTACCCGCTGCAACGACCTTGCCGAACCCGCCGTCTGACGCGTCGACGCAAGCCGTTGAAAGCCCATCCACTCTGCAAGGTGGTTCCACGGCGATAGGTCCAGTGGCATCTCCGAATCCGGACAATCAGCTGGCGCCTCAGGCGGCACCCGTTAGTCCAAGCGGCCCGTCGTTTGACTGTTCAAAGGCTACGAATCCGACCGCGCTGGCGATCTGCGGCAACGCCGACCTCGCCGCATTGGATCGGCAGATGGCGGCCCTTTACTTCGCACGCTTCGCGATCGACCCGTCGGAGCGCGTTCGGCAACGTCAGTGGATTCAGTTGCGAAACGGCGTATGTGGTACGTCTGTTGAGTGTCTCCGATCACAGTTCAACCAGCGAATCCAACAACTGCAGCAAGCGCCGCAGCCTGCCCATAATTAGAACTTGCTGCAAACCGCCAGTCAGTTGCCCATTTCCGGCATCGAACCTGACAACCATCGCCAGCGGAAATCACCGGGTTCGCCAGAAGCGCTGACCGGAGTAGTCGAGTGGCCGGGTCCGGCCACTTGCGGACGGTCGATTGGCTCATCTCGTCGCCACAAAGCTGCCGTTGCCATGCGCGCAAGTCTCCTTCGCTTCCAGATCCGGCACACGCGCCGCAGTCTCTTCCAGCGTCCAGACATGATCGGTGAGGCGAGCTTCCATCGCAGGCGCGACGCGAAGCATCTTGCGGGGAGCCGATGAGCGGGTTATCCCTTTCGCCATCGTCTCTCCCGAGGGGCAGCCACCTTGGCCCGTTTCCAAACGATCGCAAGCCCCAATGCCATGCCGATGGCGGCGCCCAACGGAGGCCCAGGAGATTCAAAGACGCCGCCTACTACTGCACCCACCACAGCACCCAGTATTGCTCCCAAGGCCAGCCAAACCCTGAAGTGCCGTTGACTCGCCATTGTCTCCGTAGCTTTGTCCACTATCTCATTCGTCCTGGACCGCGTTGATCATCGCGAATGGATTGCCTTTCTGGTCTTGCTAGCTTCAACCTCTGCGATTTTTCGCAGTCGCGAGATAGGCCCTCATAGCCTGCTCGAATTCCGCAAGAACGCGTCGCAGGTCCATGACCGACGCGGTGTCGCTCGCATTGTTCGCTGCGACCTGCGCGGCTTTCTCGGAGAGGGTCTTGGCTGCGTGCAGAATGTCCAGATTGATTGGGTGCTGACGGATCACACGCAGGCTCGATTGGAGCTCCGACAACGCACCCTCCCGGAATTGCGCGGAGCCGCCCGCCATGATCCAACCGGCGTCGCGCAGGACGTTGGCTAACAGTTCTTCCAGCGTGGCTGCGTTCACGACTCAAGATCACCTGATGGTCGATTGGTTCGCATTGTAGTCACTTGTGCCATGACGGGCACCGAGCACTAGGGTCGCGCTGTCGCTGGTGTGCCTCAGGATGCGCAAGCGCTCAGTCCGGATAACGGGCGTTCACCGCGAGCACCGCATCGATGTTCGCGAACAGCAACTCGACGATCTCCGGGTCCAGGTGGGTGCCGGTACCGGCCGTTATGTCGTCGATGACTTCCGCCAGTGACCAGGCAGGCTTGTAGCAACGTGCGTGGGTCAAGGCGTCGAATACATCAGCGACCGCGACGATGCGCGCATACCGGTGGATTTCTTCGCCCTTGAGTCCCTGTGGGTAACCGGTGCCGTCGTAACGCTCGTGGTGCTGATGGGCGATCGTCGCGGCGGCCTGGAGGATCGGTCGCTCCGAGCCCTTGAGGATGTCGTAGCCGATGCTCGGGTGCTGCCGCATGATCTTCCATTGCTCGCTGTCGAGCTTGCCGGGATTGAGCAGGACCGCGTCGGGAATGGCAACCTTGCCGATGTCGTGCATTGGTGCTGAGCGTCGCACGAGGTTCGCTTCGTCTTCGTCGTATCCGCGCGCGCGGCACAACAGGTAGCAGACTTCGGACATTCGGCGCACGTGATTGCCGGCTTCGCTCGAGCGCGATTCGACGACATTGCCGAGCTTGTTGATGAGTTCGGCTTGGGTATCGAAGATCTCCTGGTTGAGCAGCAGGTTCTCAAACGCGAGCGAGACATGGGTCGAGAAGATATCGATCAGGCGCATGTCGAGTTCGTCGACTTCCGACACGCCATTGAGATACAGCAACGATGCCGCGACCTGTCGCGACGGGAAATAGCCGACGAAATAGCCGTCCTGAATGACATGCTGCCGCGCGTCCTCGGCGCGCTGCAGAGCCTGGACGATCTCCGGAAGGATCTCGCCGCGCGCGTCGACGCAATCGCCGACGCTCGCGAGTACCTCGTAGTGCACCTTCGCACGCAGGGCGCTGAGCCTGACCAGCACTCCCCGTTCCTCCAGATGCAGCAGTGAGGCCACCTGTTGCAGCAGACCACTTGCGAAATCGCGCATCGATCGTTGTTCGAGCAAATGCGCCGATGCGGTGATCACCGCCTCCAGCCCAACCCGAAAGTGTTCCTCGTAATGGCGCGCTGCATCGATCCGCATGATGTCGCGGTACGCGCGAAGCGCCGAATACACCGTCGTGAAGAGTTTCTTGCTGTCGAGTTCGGTCTTTTCCTTGTAGTCGTTGATGTCGTACTCGACGATCACCCTTTCCTCCGGCGCCTGGCCGGGTTGGCCGGTACGCAACACGATCCGGATGAAGCGGTTGTTCAGGTCCTTGCGTATCCAGCGCGCGAGTTCGAGACCTGCGGTCTCGTTCTCCATGACCACATCGACCATCGCGAGCGCAATGTCCGGTTCGCCTTGCAGCAAAGCGCGCGCCTGAGTCCCGCTGTAAGCATGCAGGAATTCCAATCTGCGGCCATCAAGATTGAAGCGCGACAACGCGAGCTCGGTGACCGTGTGGATATCCGGTTCGTCGTCGACAACCAAGACCCGCCAGCATGCGGCGGCGGTAGCGGGAGGCGTTGCTTCTTCCGTTGCGAACATGCGACTCACCATCTTGGGGGATGCGGCCAACTGGGATGCAGTCAATCCTACGCCGCAGATGTTAATCCCAGGCTCAGGCGCAACGCATTTCGGCGGCCACTTTGTTGCACCCGGATTCTTTCGGTACCACTTCGGCAATAGCGACAGGAAACACGGTCGCTATCCGGCCAGATCCGGACGGTTGATGCTCGAAACTCGGCGCCCCAATGCTGCCATTCCGATGAGCGATAGAGGCTAGCTCCATGCGCCAGTACCTTTGCCCTGCTTGCTGCGAACCAAACAAAGTGCAACGAGAAGAAGCCAGGCCAAAGCAGAGCCCGCACCAAGACGTTGGCTGACGCCCAATGGCATGAGCGAGTGACCGGCGGCAACTGAAAACGAAGTTGTTGCGGCCAGCACCCAAGAAATAAAAGACAAGCCACGTGAGCCCACGCTACTGCGTGCGAACAAGCACATCGACAAGACCAGAGCGATAAATGCGACGGTCACAAGGGAGATGTGGACAAGGTCGAACTGACCAAGCCGAAAGACCCCGGCACCGAGCAGACCAAGCGATGCAATGACTAGCAGAGCTCGGATAGGCCACTGAGCTCCGAGTTGTCCAAGACCCAGTTGCACCGAGAAAGCCGCCAACGCAAAGCCGGCAAAGGCGATAAACATCCAGCTACCATGTGGACCAAGCGCAAGCTCGCTCATGAGCTGCGAACTGGCGTTGTAGCCAGGCTGCACGAAGTGCAGCACGATCACAACTGCGATGAATGCGCCTATGCCTGCGAGCGCTAGGATTCCGACAACTTTCTTCACGGACGTCCTGTTCATGCGAATTGGTCGCGCCGCTGCTCGTCTTTTCAATCCATCACATACTAATGCAGCGCATACCTGTCGATCGTGCGATTGCCGTCATATACCCACAACTCGCGTCCGACTTCGCGTTGCATCAGGAAGAGCTTGGTGCGATACGGATTGGAGCGCAACGGAAAGCGATACAACGGTTTGCCTTGACTGTCGGTGATCATTGCCGAGAGAGCGTCCTCAGGAGAACGTGATTTTTCGAGAAACGCGAGCTGCATCCCGTTGTAGGCCACGTTGCTGTCGACTGTCTTGTCCAGATCGGCAGGAGCGGGCCAGGAGGCGATCGGATCGCCTTTCGGCGAGTACAGGGTCACCGTTATCGGAGGACTGTCGCGATACTCGTTCAGACGGTGGGCTCCGGATAGGACCGCGATCGAACCATCTGGCGCAACTGCCACCGGGCCGGGCACTTCGAGCCACATGTGACTTGCGGTTCGTTCGATCGTGCGCAGGACCCTGCCCGTCGCATCGACGAGATAGACGTTCAAGTAGCCCAGCACCCAGCGGTTGTCGCTTCCGTTCTGGAAAAACCAATGTTGCGAAACTTCCGAGTCGAGCTTGATCGATTCCACGCCCGCGCGGGCTCCGCTCGCTGCGTAATGGAGGAAGTCGGCGGGTTGGTCGAAATCGCGGAAATCGTGGCGACTGATGTACACCTCCCCTCTGGCCGACGCGGTCAGCGAGGGAAGACTGAGGGCGCCCTTGTAGTCAGTAGCATCGGGATGGTCCACGCGCATGCGAGTGCCCTTGTCGTCGAACACATGAACCGCGCCGGTTCGCTCGTCAGCGACGTAAATGCGTCCCTCAGGATCGACCGTCAACGCGGCGATATCGCCAAGGTGATCGGGATCGGGCTTCGGGCCGAGTACCCGATCGACCACGCCGTTGCCATCGAGCCGCAAGAGCGCATGGCCGTCGCTGGTCCAGAGTCTTCCGTCCGGATCGATCTGCACATCCCCGCGTATGTCGAATCGGTGCTGGTCGGAGAACATCGGTGTCATCGACCCCAGCGTCTTCCCATCGAGCGCCATGCGCACGATCGGTGGCGAGCCTTCGAAGTCGTTGACGATGACGCCGCCGCCCGCGTCGGCCCTTAGCCCGGAAGGGTAGTTCGGCTTGCGGCCCCATGCCTTTTCGAGATCCACCGTTCGCACATGGTGCCCGTCGATTCCGTAGATCCTGAGCTTGTCGTCGATGTTTCCCAGTACGACGACCTGATTCGCACCGGTGACCGTGACGCTCTCGGGACTGAACAGCTTGGTGTCGTCACCGATGTCCTCACCAACCGTCCAGCGCATCCTGCCTTGATCGTCGAACGCCGAAAGTGCGCTGGTCGACGTGGAACCTTCGTCGCGGGTCGTGAGTGCGACGAATCCGCCATCGTGGGAGCTGGCGAGCGACGTGATAGGAGCGGCGGCGAATCCGATCACAGGCGTCACTGCACCGGTGGCGCCATCGACCCAGACCGCCGACGACTTCGCGCCTTCGCCGGAACCTGACGTCGTCACGACCCAACGATCGCCCTTGATCCAGGCGCCGTGACGCGAGGCATTCGAACCTTTCGGTAACGCGGGCAACGCGACCTCTCGCACCAGCGCCCCGTCACGATCGACCACCACGAACGACTGCTTGGATGTGCAATCGCACCCGGTCAGAAAACCAAAGCGGCCGAGATCATCGATCGTAAAGTCGTAAACGTCATGAACGGGCGAAGCATCCCCGGCAACGACGGGTTCCTTCAGCTCGATGGACCCAAGACGTTTCGGCTCGAGCGTAAGCACGCGCGACTCGGCGGCCTTCGGCTGGTCTTCCACCCGTGCACCGTAGGGCGAACTGGCAATTTGCCGCACGCTCCAACCATTCCTGGCGCCGCGTTCGACAGCAAATGTCACCCTCTTCTGGGCTTTCACCTCACGCACGTCGAAACGGCCAGGCTGCGAAGCGTCGAGGATGGCACCGTGCTTATTGATCTCGCGATAGAAGTCAATGTCGCTGCGCGCATTTCCGTAGTCGTCACGAAGATCGAGATTCCAGACGGGCTTGCCTTGCAGATCAAGCAGCACGAAGCGCCCGTCGATGTGCTTGCTGTCGAAGGCGCCTTGTTTCCACCAGTTCACCAGGGTCAACGGCGTGTGCAGGATGGGCCGGGCGTCGAGCACGCTGTCCCAATGGCGTTCGCCGCGGATCCGGGCTTTCGGATCGAATCGGGCCATCAGACGTCCATCGCTCAAGCGGTACACCCACCATGGCGTCGAGTGCTTCGTTTCGGAATCGGTCAATCGCACGACGAAGCGATCGTTGCCCGGATCGATGAACACCCCCAGACCATTTGGAATCGGTTTCCCGTCTTCGACGCGGCTTTCGACCCGCGGCGTGGCGTCGATCTGGCGAGGGGAGCCCTTCGCATCAATGAGGAAGACGGTGAACTCACCCAGATAGGGATACGGCGAAGACTGATTCCGGTGAAAGAGGTTTCGTGGCCAGGCGTCGAGACCCTGGCTATAGCTGTATCCGCCGACTCGTCCATCGTTCGCGACCGCTGCCTCCCACAGGGTGAAGGGCCGCGTGCCCGACCATGCGACCTGGCCAGCGCGTTTCATCGTGTACTCCGCAGGCCCGGCTCCCGATCGTGCGCTGGGGTCGACCAGTAGTACCCATTCGCCGGATGGGGACGAGTAGGTCTTGGGTTGCAGATCTTGCGATTCGCCATTCGACTCGGCACCGGCACGCGCCACAAGCAACAGCGCAAAGAGTGCGATGAAGCGCAGAATCCTCACGCGTGCGTCTCCACGTCAATGTCAGGCGACATTTCGCTATCCCCGTATCGCAGAATCTGCCTCGCGTAGTTTCGTTGCAAGCGGAATTCGGTCGGGTTGTCGGGCCGCCTTTCCACGCACCATTGTCGCGCAGCGAACAGAAGCAAAATGAAAATGGGATCTGGTATGGCGCGAGGGCCGTCCCGGCCCGAAGCCTTTTCGTCGTCGGCGCCATCGATTTCGCCTTCGCGATCGTTACGCGTCGCAACGAAAGGACCCTAAAAAACCGGTCTGACATCCTGCCCTCGTTGCAGCCAGGGCAGGGCCCAGCAATACTCAGCATAGCTACCATGAACCCTCTTGCCGCCAACGCATCCGCGATGCTCAGTGCTCTCATGCACTGGCGAGGGGAAATGGTCGAACGCGGCCTGGTGATCGCAAGTTCAGGAGTTGATCGTCTATCTTTACGTCATGTTGGGGATGGCCCGATAGGGCGAAAGATGCGTCACGAGGTAGCTGCAGAAAGGATCGGAGACCGAACTGAGTTCAAGCGCGTTGCGCGCATCAGGGGATTTGATTTTCACTCGCTTGTTTGGGAGCGTCTGGTCGGCGCCGTCTGGCGTACGCATCTATCGATCACGGCTGCGAAGTTCCAATCCACTTCAGATTTCACGCGTTGGGTGGCTGACATTCACGATCTTGATGCAACGACGGGCATCGCGATCATGAAAGTCGGTGAGGCCATGCAACCGCGAGGATCCCGTGTCGTCCACTTCGAGTATTCGTGGAGATC
>Ga0105248_10000694_pt1 | contig 38046 bp, 35 predicted proteins | sample KBSS34metaG_FD_81524 | JGI IMG/M metagenome (GOLD analysis project Ga0105248, IMG submission 81524) | Switchgrass rhizosphere microbial communities from Kellogg Biological Station, Michigan, USA - KBS S3-4 metaG | ecosystem: Host-associated > Plants > Roots > Rhizosphere > Soil | place...
CCCTGCTGCCGGACCCGGACTTGACCCTTGAAAAGGTCGCCGCCGCCGACGGCGTCTCGCCGCGCTCGCTGCAGAAGCTGCTCGCCTCCGCCAGCCAGACCTTCACCACCTATCTGCGGCACCGGCGGCTGGAGCGCTGCCGGCTCGACCTCTCCAGCCCGATCTTTGCGAGCCTGTCGATCTCGGAGATCTGCTTCCGCTGGGGCTTCAACGGCTCGGCCCACTTCAGCCGCGCATTCAAGGAGCGCTATGGCGTCACCCCGCGCGAGCACCGCCGCGCCGCCCTCGGCGACACCGCGCCGGTCGACTCTGACGAGGCGTGAGCGGAATCACCGCCAGCACGACTGCGTTACGCGCGACAGCAAGATTTTTGACCAGCCATGTTCAATGGAGATGCAGGCCGTTTGCACATCCTGAAAGTCTTCCGGCGCGTGGGTGCAAGACGGCCATCGCCATAAGCCTAGCCTCGTCTGGAAGCTCTCCGCTCTCTGACCGCACCAGACCGCAAGGACAAGTATGGCGTCCCCCAACACCCTGATCTTCGTCGATCTCGCCTCGGACGACCCCGCCGCGGCCGGCCGGTTCTACGCCGAGGTTTTCGGCTGGCGCGACGATGCGCGGCCGCTGGGCCTGTTTCACCGGATGGTGCCTGGCGGAAACTTCTCCAACCCGGACGGCAGCGACAGCGAGATCGGCAACCTCCACCTTGGCATCTTCAAGGCCGCCAACACCCGCCCGCACCCGAAGCCGGAAGGCGTCGGGCCGCGGGAGCTGGCCGCCGGCGGCCGCAAGGCGCGGATCTGGGTCCTGGTCGGCGACGACCAGTCGCCCGAGGAACTGCTGGAACGCGCCACGGCCCGCGGCGCCGTGGAGCTCTGGCGCGACCACTATTGGAAGGAATTCAACGGCTTCAACCACGCCTTCGCCGACCCCTGGGGTAACGAGATCGTTCTCTGGGTGAAGGCCGGTCCCGAGCCGCAGATCCCCGATCACTACACCCGCGAATAGGAGGTCCGCCGTGCGCACCGCCATCTCCCATCGTTGGCTGACCTTCTCGGCGCTCAGCCTGCTGTTCTTCGTGGTCACCGCCGGCACCTTCTCCTCGCTTGGTGTGGTGCTGCCGGAGATGGTCCGCGAACTGGGCTGGAACTGGACCCAGGCGGGCGCCGGCTACACCGTGCTGGGCGTCGCCTGCGGCCTGGCGAGCTTCATGCCCGCGGTGCTCATCCGCATGTTCGGCGTCCGTGGGACGATGATCGTCGGCACGCTCGCCCTGGCCACCGGCTTCGGCGCCATGGCCGTCACCCATTCCGTCGGGCTCTACCTGGCGGCGACGGCGCTGGTGGGCACGGCTTTCGCCCTGTGCAGCACTGTCCCCGGCACCCATGTGCTGACCGACCTCTTCGAGAAGCGCTCGTTCGTCGTCGGGGCCTACTTCACCATCGGCTCGCTGGGCGGAGTCGCCGGCCCGCTGATCTACGTGGCCGTCCACGGCATGACTCAGGGCTGGCGCCCCTACTGGATCACCTTCGTCGTGCTGTCGCTGGTCGCCGGCGTCGGCGCGATCCTGACTTCTCCCGGCCGGCGGGACGAGAGCCGCCACAGGACCGAGGTCCCCGAGCAGCCGGGCCCCGCCGAGGTGATCGAAGGGCTCAAGGACTGGACCGTGCGCCGGGCGCTGCGCACCCCGCAGTTCTACGTAATCGTCTTTGGCTACACGACCTATCTGCTGGTCAACACCACGGCGCACGGCTTCGGCGTCGAGCACCTGACCGAGCGCGGCATCAGCGCGCGGGACGCGGCCTTCATGCTCAGCCTGGAGGCGCTGATCGGTTCCGGCGTCTCCGTCCTGGGCGGCATGCTTGGCGAGAAGATCTCGCCCAAGCTCCTGATGATCTTCTCGCTGGGGGCGCTGACCGTGGGCATGTGGGGCCTCGCCGAGGCCCACGGCTGGGGCCTGATGAGCGTGTTCGCGGTCGGCGTCGGCCTGGGCTTTGGGCTCTGCTTCGTGGCCTCGACCATGCTGCTGTTCAACTACTTCGGCCGCGGGCCCAATCTCGAGCTGTTCTCCATCATGTGCATGCTGAGCACGACGGCGGCCATCGGCCCGGCGTTCGGCGGCTGGGCGCGCGACACCCTCGGCAGCTTCTCGCAGATGTTCCTGCTGTGCGCCGCCGCCACCGCGGCCCTGCTGGTGGCGACGGTGTTCATGCGGCCGCCCGTCCGGCGCGCTGCGGCCGCCCCCGAGTTCGTTGCGGAGCGTGCGGCGTGAGTGAGCCCTCCCCCCTTCTCGACGCCGAAGTGATGATCGCCGGCGCGACCCTGATCACCATGAACGCCGTGCGCGAGGTGATCGAGGACGGCGCGATCGCGATCGCCGGCGACCGCATCGTCGCGGTCGGCAAGCGCGAGGCGCTGGCCCGCACGGTCAAGGCCGCGAGCGTCATCGACGGCCGCCGTTTCGCCGTCACCCCGGGCTTCGTCGACGCCCATATCCACATCACCGGCGACCCCCTCACCCGCGGCTTCGCCCGCGGCGCGCCCGGCGAGACCTGGTCGGAGAAACTGCAGCGCTGGGTGATCCCGCTGTTCCGCGCCCAGACCGCCGAGGACGAAAAGCTGGCGGCCCAGTGCGCGGCGCTGGCCATGATCCGCTATGGCACGACGACCTTCGTCGAGGCCGGCACGGTGCTGAAGCTGGACGCGGTGATGGAGGGCCTGAGCGAGACCGGCATCCGTGGCCGCGTCGGCGAATGGGTCGAAGGCCGCGCCTACGACCCGGCCCTCGACCAGGCCAAGGTGTCCGCCGACGCCATAAAGATCCTCGAATCCGAGGTCGCGCGCTATCCCGACCGCGGCGGCGAGGCGCGGCTGGCGGCCTGGCCGCTGCTGGTCGGCCATTCGACCAACTCCGACGAGGTCTGGCTCGCCGCCAAGACGCTGGCTGACGACCACGACCTGCGCGTCTCGGCCCACATGAGCCCGCGCGCCGGCGACCCCGCCTGGTTCCTCGAGCGCTACAACCGCCGGCCGCTGGAGCATCTGGCCGACATCGGCGCGCTCGGCGAGCGGATCATGCTCACCCACCTCGCCGACATCGACCGGAGCGAGCTCGAGCTGCTCGTCGCCTCCGGCGCCGGCGCCATCCATTGCCCGCACGCCGCGCTGCAAGGCGGCTTCGGCGTCGCCCACATCGGCCTCTTCCCGGAGATGTTGGAGCGCGGCGTGGACGTCATGCTGGGCACCGACGGGATGGCCGCCGACATCCTCGGCTCCGGCCGGCTAATGGCCAGCCTGTTCCGCGACGCCCGCTGCGACCAGGAGCTGATCCCGGCGACCACCGTACTGGAGATGGCGATCCTCAACCCCGCCCGCGCCATGGGCCTGTCGCACCGGATCGGGTCACTCGAGCCGGGCAAGAAGGCCGACTTCGTGCTGCACGACACCTGGCTGCCGGACTGGGGCGGCCCGGTCTTCGACGTGGTGAACCAGCTCGCCTTCAGCGCCCCGTCCAGCGGCGTGCACAGCGTCTGGATCGACGGCGTGCGCGTGCTGGAAGACGGCCGCCCCACCCTGATCGACCAGGACAAGCTCATGGCCGACGCCCGTCAGGCCGGCCGCGCCCTCATCGCCCGCACGGGTCTTCCAAACCGTACGCCATGGCCGATCAGCTGACCGCCGCCCCGCCCGCCGAGCCGACCGCTGCGGAGTGGCGCGCCGCCATGGGCGGTTTCCCCAGCGGCGTGACCGTCGTCACCAGCTGGCGCAACGGCGCGCCGATCGGCTCTACGATCAGCGCCTTCACCTCGGTGTCGCTGAAGCCGCCGCTGCTGTTGATCTGCCTGGACCTGTCCAACCCGTACTGCGGGCCGATCGCCAAGTGCGGCGTGTTCGGTGTGAACATCCTGGCTCACGACGGCCAGGACCTCGCCAAGCGTTTCGCGTTCGCCCCGGAGGACAAGCGCTTCGACGGCCAGGCCTTCCGCCACGTCGAGGGCGGCGCGCCGCGGCTCGACGCCGCTTCGGTGTTCATCGATTGCGCGGTGCATTCCATCTCCACCGCCGGGGACCACCTGGTGGTTCTGGGCCGCGGCCTGCGCACCGACCACCGCGCGCCGCGCGCCCCGCTGCTCCACTACAGGGGCGCGTTCGCCGCGCTGGCGTCCAATGGCTGACGGTTCTGCTCGCGGGGCGCGCGCACGGAAAGATGTCGTGCGCGCACGAGCAAGCCGTCGACGGCCAGCGCGTATAGCTTCCAGATGACGGTCTTCAACGAGGCGCCGGGCGTGGCAAGCGAGACAAACCATTCGATCGGGCCGAAGCGGACGACCTGGACGCACATCGCCCTGGCCGTGAAGGACATCGACGCCAGCATCGCCTGGTACGAGCGCTTCACCCACCTGCGGCTGCTGGCGCGCGGCGAGGATGAGGACGGCAAGAACGCCTGGCTCGGCGACCCGGCCCAGGCAGCCGCCGCGCCCTTCATCCTGGTGCTCGGCCAATTCTACGAGGGGCACGACCCGTTCGCGCCCGCCCCGCACCCGGCGCTCGGCCCCTTCGCCCACCTCGGCATCGAGGCGGTGAGCCGGGCCGCGGTCGACGAGATCGCCACCGAGGCCAAGGACGCCGGCTGCCTGGCGTTCGGGCCAAAGCAGATGCCCAAGCAGATCGGCTACGTCTGCTTCATCAAGGATCCGGACGGCAACACGATCGAATACTCCTACGACCAGGGCGTCTACCAGACGGCGCGCGAAGTCTGGGGCCGCAAGGCCGAGCCGGCTCGCTGAGGGCCGGCCAAGACCACCTGCGCCCGGTCCGCAGCGTGGCGACACAGAGCTGACGCCAGCACCCCGGAGTCGGGGAGCGGCGGCGCCGCTTGAATATACGTTGCACATCTACTGTATGTGCGACCGTCAATTTCTATACTTATACTTGAAATCGACGCTGTCTCGTCTCGACACGTCGATCCCTAATGTCCATTTTTACCATAATGTGCTCAGCCTATATTTTAGCCTTTCGGCGCTTTAAGCGGCATAAATCGTTTGCATAAGTAGATTTTTCTACGACATTGCGTCGTTATCCAAAGACGACAAGCCGACCCCAAACAATCATCCAGTCCAAAGTCGGATGATTTAAATCAAGAGGGGGCCATGGCCAGTCGACCCACGCGCGCGAAGCGCGATCTGATGTTCACCACCTGCTTCTTTGCTATGCTCGCCTGTGCGGCCTCGGCCGACGAGGCGCCTAGCCAGGCCGTCACCGCCGCGGCGGCCACGCTCGACACGGTCATCGTCACCGCCAACCGGCGCGGCGCCGACGTCCAGCGCACGGCCCAGGCGATCACCGCGGTTCAAGCCAAGGCGCTCGACGAGACCTTCGTCACCAACATCACCGGCCTCAACTCGCAGGTGCCGAGCCTGCAGGCGACCAAGGCGGCCGGGTTTGAGAACCTGGTGACGATCCGCGGGATCGGCTCGGCGACGCCGGAGAACGGCCTGACCACCGTGCCCGGCGTCTCGCTGTTCATCGACGGCGTCTACATCGCCAACACCATCTCGCTCGACCAGACCTTCTTCGACATCGACCGGGTCGAAGTGATGCGCGGGCCGCAGGGCGCGCTTTACGGCCAGAGCTCGATCGGCGGGGCGATCAACATCGTCACCAAGCAGCCGCAACCGAACCACTTCGATGCGTCCGGCGACCTGAGCGGCGGGACCTATTCGCTGTTCCGCGGCCGCGCCGAGGTGAACATCCCCGTCGGCGACACCGTCGCGGTCCGGGCCTCGATCCAGAAGTACGACCACGAAGGCTTCACCAAGAACGTCGCGCTCAACGACTTCGGGTCGGACGACGCACACGACGCCGGGGCCAAGCTGGCCGTCCTCTGGAAGCCCACGGACGCCTTCTCGGCGACGCTGAGCGCCCAGCTCTACAAGGCCAACCAGCACGGCGACGCGCAGAAGAACATCAACGATCCCCTGCCCGACCCGCGCAAAGTCTATCAGGACTATCCGAGCCACTTCGGCCTGGAGAGCCAGCTCTACCACCTGAACCTGAACTGGGACGGGCCGGCGTTCTCGATCCGCTCGGTCACCGCCTACCAGGGTCTCGACCACACGCAGCGGATCAGCTCGTCGCGCAGCGCGTTTTCGCTGATCGGTTCCTACGACGACGTGGCCGCGTGGAACACCCACGTGCACAACTACACTCAGGAGTTCGACATCCTGTCGCCGGCGGGTTCGCGCTTCGAGTGGATCGTCGGCGCCTTCGCGCTCTACCAGGGCAGCAAACAGTATGTGGTGGAGTACGGCGGCAGCACCCTGCCGACCGAAGCCGACCTCACCCCGCTGCCGGACATCAGCTACAACCCGCCAGCGAACCTCAACTACGGGAACATCTCGCACATCCTGCGGCGCTCATACTCCGCCTTCGCCCAGGGCACCTACCATGCGACCGACCAGCTGCGGGTGACCGCAGGCATCCGGGTCAACCACGACTCCTTCAAGGACGACAGCTACAACTTCTCCGCGTTCGGCAAGAACACCGTCGTCAACCGCAGCAAGGATACGGTGCCGACCTGGCGGGTCGAGGCCGACTACGACATCACTCCCGACAACATGGCCTACGCCAGCTATGCGCGCGGCTATAAGCCTGGCGGCGTCAACGGCAGCTTTGGCCAGGTGGTGATCCAGCCGACCTTCGATCCGGAGAAGAACGACGCCTTCGAGATCGGGCTGAAGAACTACCTGTTCGAGCGCTCGTTGCGCCTCAACATTGCGGCCTTCTACTATAACCAGAAGAACTTCCAGTACATTCAAACCGACCCGGTGCCGTTCGACGGCGGCATCTCCAACATTCCGAAGGTCCGCGACTACGGCGTCGAGTTCGAGGCCCAGTACGTCGGCATGGACGACCATCTGCGCACCGGCGCCAGCCTGTCGCTGATCAAGGGCGAGATCGTCGGGTCCTACAAGACGATCGACTCCACCGTGGCCAACGCCATCGAGAACGATCCCTCGCCCTCGAGCCCCTGCGCCTTCGGCGGCGCCTTCTACAGCCAGGCCTGCTGGAACGCGGTGATCGCCGCGGCCAAGGACATCAAGGGCAAGACCCCGCCCGCCATGCCTAAGGTGTCCGGTTCGGCCTACGCCGCCTACCGCTGGGACCTGCCCGGCGGCGCCTTCACCGCCAGGGTCCAGTACACCTACCGCGGCGCGATGTGGGCGCGGATCTTCAACGAGCCCGTGCTCGACAAGGTGAAGTCCTACAGCGTGACCGACCTGTTCTTCGAGTACGCGCCCGAGCGCAGCCGCTTCCGCTACGCGCTGACGGCCACCAACCTGTTCGACAAGGCCGGCGTCAACTCGCGCTACACCGATCCCTACGGCACCGGCCAGACCAGCCAGCAGTTCATCCCCCCGCGTCAGGTGATCGGTACGATCTCCTTCGCCTACTGACCCGGCTCCGGCCGGGGCGCCAGCCCGGTTTCCCGTCCGCGGGAGGATGGGCTGGCGCCTGCTTCTTTCGCCGAAACTCTCCGTGCGCACAGGGGCAAGACCCCGCAGGACCGGGCGCCTAGCCTCATCAAGGCCGCAGGCGGGCCGCTCAGTAAGGATCTCCCAGATGTCCTCCGCCGTCCTTACGGACGCATTTTTCGAGAGTCTCGACACCTCGATCCTGAGCCTCGACCGGGCCGAGAGCTTGCCGCCGGCCTGCTACGTCGATCGCGAGTTCTACGAGTTCGAGAAGGACGCCCTGTTCGACCACGAGTGGCTCTGCGTGGGGCGCGAAGACTGGGTCAAGGAGCCCGGCGACTACTTCACAACCCAGATCGTCGGCGAGCCGATCGTCGTCGCCCGCGCCCGCGATGGGGTCGTGCGGGCGATGTCGGCGGTCTGCCAGCATCGCGGCATGCTGGTCGCCGAGGGCAAGGGCAATGCGCGCGGCTTCCTGTGTCCCTACCACCATTGGGTCTACGGCCTCGACGGCCGGCTGGTGAACGCGCCCGCGATGGACCGCACGTGCGACTTCGACAAGCGCGACATCCGGCTGCCCCGCCTGAAGGTCGAGACCTGGCTGGGCTTCATCTTCGTCAACTTCGACGCCGACGCGCCGCCGCTCGGGCCGCGGCTGGCTACGGTCGCCGAGGCGATCGGCGGCTACGCGCTCGACCGCGCCGAGCCAACCTCGGTGGTCACCGGCCAGTTCGCCTGGAACTGGAAGGTGATGTTCGAGAACAACAATGACGGCTACCACGCCTCGAAGCTGCACCAGGGGCCGTTGCACGACTTCGTGCCGAGCGAGCTTGCGGTCTTCCCGCCCTCGGACCCGGCCGACGCCGGCTTCCTGCGCTTCAACGGCACCCTGCACCCGGACGCCAGCTTCAATCCCACCCAGAAGGCGGTGCTGCCGGTCTTCCCTGGACTCGCCGAAGCCGAGCGGGCGCGGATGACCTTCGCCAACGTTCCCCCGACCCTGTCGCTGGTGCTGACCAGCGATGTGGCGATCTACCTGATCCTGCGCCCGACCGGGCCGGAGACGATGGAGCAGGACACCGGCGTGCTCGTCGCGCCCGGCGCGGCGCTCGAACCCGGCTTCCAAGACCGGCTGGAGATGATCATGACCAGCGCCGGCAAGATCATCGCCCAGGACATGCATGTCGATGAGCTGGTCCAGGTCGGCCTGCGCTCGCGCTTTGCGCCCCGCGGGCGCTACTCCTGGCAGGAAGGCGCCCAGGGCCAGTTCAACCAGTGGCTCGTACCGCGCTACCGCGCCGCCTGGGAACGCCGCAAGGCGGCCCTCTCCGACCCGCAGCCCCAGACCGTGAGCAAGTAATGAGCGCTGACGTCCGCATGCCCGTCGTCTTCTTCGGCCACGGCAGCCCGATGGTCGCGCTGCTCGACAACGCGACCAGCCGCAGCTGGCGCGCGCTGGCCGCCGCCCTCCCGCGGCCGAAGGCCATCCTGAGCGTCTCCGCCCACTGGGAAACGCGGGGGACGGCGGTGACCGCCATGACCCGGCCGCCGACCATCCACGACTTCGGCGCCTCGTTTCCCCAGGCGCTGTTCGCCAAACAATATCCCGCGCCGGGCAATCCCGCCTTGGCGCGCCGCGTCGCCGATCTGCTGGCGCCGACCGCGCAGGTGGCGCTGGAGGAAGGCGAGTGGGGGTTCGACCACGGGACCTGGTCGGTGCTGGTCCACGCCTATCCTGAAGCCGACGTCCCCGTCGTCCAGCTCAGCCTCGACGTAGGTCTTTCGCCGCGCGCACGGTTCGAGATCGGCCGCGCCCTGATCCCGCTGCGCGACGAAGGGGTGCTGATCCTCGGCACCGGCAACATCGTCCACAACCTGTCGGCCATGAACTGGGGCGACGCGCCCTGCGCGCCCTACGACTGGGCGCAGCGCTTCAACGACGACATGCGCCTGGCGATCGAGGGCGAGCCGGAACGGGCCATCGACTTCGCCCGCCACGGCCGCGACGCCGCGCTGGCCGCCCCGACGCCGGAGCACTTCTGGCCGCTGCTCTATGTCCTGGGCGCCCGCGCGCCGGGCGACCGGGCGAAGCTGTTCAACGACCGGATCGAGCACGGTTCGCTCAGCATGACGAGCTTCGTGTTCGAGGCGGCCTAGGCGGGGCCTTGGCTCCTCCACCGCAAAGCGGGGCCGTGGCTCGCGTACCGAGACGGAGGGCGTTCGGCGGCGCCGCCTACGCCGCCTCGAACCCCGTCGACAAGCTCAGCGCCGCCCAGCGGCCGAACTCTTCCTGGAACGAGCCCATCTCCGCCGTCGCATAGTGGACCGCGTCCGCGCCCAGCAGCAGCTGAACCGGCGCGTCGGCGGCGCCGGCGATGCGCAGGATGGCGGCCGCGCATTTCGCCGGATCGCCGCCCTCCTGGCCCGCATGGCCGCCCAAGGTCCGTTCGGCGCCGTGCGCCGTCTCCGCATAGGCCGCGATGCGCTGCTGGGTGATCCGCATCGAGCGGCCGGCGTAGTCGGTGCGCATGCCGCCCGGCTCGACGTTGGTGACCTTGATCCCGAGCGGGCGCACCTCCTGGGCGAGCGTCTTGCCGATCCCTTCGAGGGCGTGCTTGCTGCCCGTGTAGATCCCGGTGCCGGCCCAGGCGGCCAGGCCGCTCACCGAGGTCACGTTGATGATGTGGCCGGCTCGGCGCTCGCGCATGTGGGGCAGCACCGTGCGGATGGCGGCGACCGGCGCGAAGACGTTGACCTCGAACTGGGCGCGGACCTCCGCGAGACTCGCCTCCTCGACCGCGCCGATCAGGCCGTAGCCGGCGTTGTTGACCAGCACGTCGAGCCCGTCGAGCGCGCGGATCGCGCCGTCGACGGCGCCGACGACGGCCGCCTCATCGGCCATGTCGGCCAGGAAGCCGCGGGCCCGCCCCGGCGCCAGGGCCTCGAAGCCGGCGAGCGCCGCCTCGCTGCGCACCGTGCCCGCGACCTCGTCGCCGCGGTCGAGCGCCGCCTTGGCGAGCGCCAGGCCCAGGCCGCTGCTCGCGCCCGTAATCAACCACTTCATCTCAGGTTTCCTCAGAACGGCTTGTCGCCGCGCACCCACAGGCGGTGCATCTCGCGGACGTATTTGGTGTCGTCGAACAGGGTGCCGGTGTGCAGGGTGCAGCGGTTGTCCCACATCAGCACGTCGCCGACGCGCCACTTGTGCCGGTAGACGAACTGCTCCTGTGTGGCGAACTCGACCAGTTCCTCGACCATTTGCAGGCCTTCGGGGTTGGGCATGCCGATCACCTCGATCACCGTCCCGGACGACGGCCAGAGCGCCTTGCGGCCGTCCGCCGGATGGGTGCGGATCAGCGGGTGGAAGACGTCGGGGTTGTCGCGCTTCAGCTCTTCCGAGAGCTCGCGCGCGCCATATTGCCGGGTCGCCATGAAGTGCTGGTAGGAGTGGTGCAGCACCTTGCCGTCGAGCTCGGCCTGACGCGCCGACGGCAAGGCGTTCCAGGCGGCGACGCAGTCGGCCAGCATGGTGTCGGCGCCCTCCGCCGGCACCTCCAGGGCGTAGAGCATGGTCGCCATCACCGGCTCGGGCTTGTAGCTGTAGTCGGTGTGCCAGCCGACGCCGTCGTTGTGCGATCCGATGCGGCTCGAGAGGCGGAAGACCTTGGGATACTCCGGCACCACATAATCCTGGATGGTGTGGTCCTCGGGCTCGCCGAACAGGGCGGCGAAGGCGGTAAGGTCGCGCGGGCTCAGCACCTGCTCCCGAAGCACGATCGCCCCGTGGTGATGGAAGGTGCGGACCACGCCCGCGAGGGTCTCCGCGTCGGCGGTCCGGACATCGATGTCCAGGATCTCGGCGCCGAAGCCCGGTTTCAGCGGCCGCGTTCGAATATCGAGCAGGGTGCTCACCTCGGAACTCCGTCACGTCGCCAGTTGTCGCGACGAAGGTACGAACGCCTTTCCATTGTCGTCTTGCACCCACGCGCCTGATTCCTTGCGCGGACAAAAAAGCCGCTGCGCGTCGTTTCGCCAGACTGATCAAAAAGCTGGCGCGATCGGATCATCACAGCCCAGCCCGGCGCGCCGTGCAGATTTCTCGCCGCTGGGAGACCTAGCGTCCGGCCGAAACGTCAACTCTTGGGAATTTTCGCGCCGATGCCGTTCTTCTGCGACGACGGGGGGACCCGCCCCGACACCAAGCCGGGCGCCCTGCACCAGCTCAAGGCCACGCCGGCCAACGTCCACTGGGGCTATTTCGACGCCGCCCTGGCGCCCGTGCTCCGCGTCCGGAGCGGCGACCTCATCCAGGCCGAGGCGATCACCCACCACGCCGGCGACGCGCCCGAGCTGATGATGGACGAGGCGGTGCATGCGATCTTCCGCGAGATCCCGGAGGCCGACCGCAACCCCGGCGTCCACATCATGACCGGCCCGATCTATGTCGAAGACGCACGGCCGGGCGACATGCTGGAGGTGCGCTACCTGCGCATGGCCCCGCGCTGCAACTACGGCTCCAACCTCGCCGCCAACTGGGGCTACCTCTACAAGGAGTTCGGCGAGAAGGAGCGGGTGACGATCTATGCGCTCGACCCCAACGCCCAGCAGGCCGAGGCGCTCTACGCCTACGACTTCCCCGGCAAGTATCTGACGCCCGGGACCATCACCCACTGCCCGGCCTGCGATCGCCAGCCGGCGCTGAAGGGCGTGCGCGTGCCGGCCCGCCCGCACCTGGGCACCGCCGGCGTCGCCCTGGACGTGGCCGGCCGGGTCAGCACCATCCCGCCGGGCGCCCACGGCGGCAACATCGACAACTGGCGGATCGGCGCGGGCGCGGTGATGTACTATCCCGTGCAGGTCGAGGGCGGCCTGTTCTCGATCGGCGATCCGCACGTCAGCCAGGGCGACGGCGAACTGTCGGGCACCGCCATCGAGGCCTCGCTCGACGTCCTGTTCCAGATCGTCCTGCGCCGCGACTTCCACTTCCCCTCGCCGCTGCTGGAGACGCCGAACTACTGGATCGTCCACGGCTTCGACGAGGACCTGAACGTGGCGACCCGCAACGCCTCGCTCGACATGCTGGGCCTGCTGCACGACGAGATGGGCCTGTCGAGGAACGACGCCTATTCGCTGATGAGCGTGGCCGCCGACTTCGCCATCACCCAGGTGGTCGACGGCCGGCAGGGGGCGCACGTCCGCATCCCCCGCTCCGTCTTCCCGCGCAAGGCGGCGGATGATTGAACAGGGCATGGCCCGGGCGGAGATCATCGTCGTCGGCAGCTACAATCGCGACCTGATCCTCCAGGTCGCGCGGCTGCCCGCGCCCGGCGAGACCTGCCTGGCGGAGGGGGCGGCGGAGGCCCACGGCGGCAAGGGCTCCAACCAGGCGGTGCAGGCCGCCCGCTGCGGGGCCAGGGTCGCCCTGGTGGCCGCGGTGGGCGACGATTCGCCTGGCGAAGCGGCGCTCTCCATGTGGCGCGAGGCGGGCGTCGCCACCGACGCCGTCGCCCGGCTGCCAGACGTCCGCACCGGCATGGCGGCGATCCTGGTCGATGCGCACGGCGAGAACAGCATCGTCGTCGCCCCAGGCGCCAACGCCAACCTCGCGCCGGCGCACGTCGAGGCGGCGGCGGCCTGGCTGCACGGCGCGCGGCTGGTCCTGGCCCAGTTGGAAACCCCGATCGCCGCCGTGCGGCGCGCCTTCGAACTGGCCCGAGCGGCCGGCGCGGCCACCGCCCTCAACGCCGCTCCGGCGCCGGACAACCTCGATCCTTCGCTGCTCGCGCTGACCGACATCCTGTTCGTCAACCAGGTGGAGGCCTGCGCCCTGGCCGGCGAGAATGACCCGCGCCGCGCGGCGGCCGCCCTCCTGCCGCGCGTTGGCCGCGCCGTCGTGCTCACCCTGGGCGCGGAAGGCGCCCTGCTGCTGCGGCGCGACGAACCTCCCCTGGCGCGCGCCGCCCACCCTGTCTCGGTGGTCGACACCACCGGCGCCGGCGACGCCTTCATCGGCGCCTTCGCCGCACGGCTGGCCGCCAGCGACGACATGGCCTCAGCGCTCGCCTGGGGCCTGGCGGCCGGCGCGCTCGCCTGCACGGGCCTGGGCGCGACCTCCAGCTTCGCCGGCGCCGCCGCGATCGCGGCCCTGGCCGAGCCGGCCTGAGCTCCCTTCGGAACCGTCATGGCCCTCAAGCTTCCCCGCCTCGATCTCTTCCTCGTGTTCCTCGTCTCCACGGTGGCGCTGGCCAGCCTCCTGCCCTGTCGCGGCGAAGGCGCGCGGATCTTCGGCTGGATCACCGACGCCGCGATCGTGCTGCTGTTCTTCCTTCACGGGGCGAAGCTGTCGCGCGAGGGGCGAAGCGCGTCTTCGAGGCCATGATGACGGTCAAGGAAGGTCGCCGTAGCGATGATCGAGGCGGCGCGCCAGGGCGGAGGCTGAACTGCGCCAACAGCGGAACTTGGCCCCCTCCCGACAACACGACATTCGAAGCGCCCTGAAGATCCATGTTGGGGCAAGCGGGCCGTCCCGCGGCCATCTGGTTCATCCTCGGTTCAGCCCGGGGGTTGCGAAGTGGGGACACACAAAGATCGAGACCTCAATGATTCGCAAGACCATCACCTCGGCCGCCCTGGCGGCCCTCGTCGCACTACCGTTGATCGCCGGTCCGACGGCCGCGAGCGCTTCGTGCCGGGGGCGCGCAAATACGGGGACCGTGGTTGGCGGCGTCGGCGGAGCGCTGCTCGGTAATTCGATCTCGCACGGCGGTGGCGGAGCGATCATTGGCGGCCTTGGCGGCGCGGTTATTGGTCACCAGATCGCCAAGAGCGGCTGCGGCGGCACACGTCACGCCTATCACCACCGGCGCCACACGCGATATGCCCGCAGATAAGGTCATCGCCGGGGTCGTAGATCGCGTATGACAAGCGCGGCCAGACAGGCGCCCGCGCATGTCGAAATCTTCGCGTGGCGGTTGGGCCGAAGAGAGAAGCTTGATGGCGGTTGAGCCGCAGCAGGACACCGGCGTCACCACCCTGACGAGGACTGACGGTCCAGCAAACCCCGCCCCGAAAGGGTGTTGCGAGGTTTGGGAAGGCCTGTTCGACTCCGCCCGTCGTGTGGAGATCATGGCGGAGGAAGTTCGTGAGGAAGCTCCCGGCACGATCCACATCGTTAGCGTGATCGAAGGCAGCCACGCCGTCCGTGGCGTCTTTTACGTTCCGACCGGCCAAAGCCTCGCCGGTAGAACAGTTTATTTCTGACCTGTTGAGCCGTGTCGACCGCTCCAGCGGCGCTGCCCGCAAGGTAGGCCGCGATCTCGGGGGGCGGCCACGATCGCTGCTTCGTCGGGGCCGGTGATTAAGGCCTTACGCACTTCCCGCTGCTGTCGCTCGTCCGAACGCCTGGGTTCGTAGCTTCGGAGCGCCGCAGGGCTCGGCTGGCCGAATGAAAATGAAACGGATTGCGCCACCGCGCCCGCGGAACCGCCGGCATCGAACGCCGTGATGTCCAGAATGCCTGACCACGGTTAGAAGTGCTCGCATTGGGTGAAAAGATCGGACCCTTGGTAACGACTCGGCCCCGCAACGGACGCTCATGCCGCCTAAGCCCAACCTTCCCGCGATCTTCGACGCCAGCGCGCAGGCCGCGGCGCAGGTGACCTATCGCGCGCCCGCGGCGGAGCTGCGCGGGGTGATCACCAGCTACTATCTTGTCCGGGTGAGCGGCCCCGGGATGGTGGAGGATCAGCTCTTTCCGGAGTGGCCGAACTTCCGGCTGTCCCTGTCGGGGGCATGGCAGGCGAAGTTCCACGGCTCGGACTGGGCGCCGGTGGCCCAAGCCAACGTCACCGGCGCGCTCGAGCGAGCCCTTCCCGTCCGGGGCTCGGAGGGGTTGCTGGTCGGCGTCGGGCTGATGCCTCCGGGCTGGCCAAGGCTGGTCGGCGTGGACCCGGGCGGCTTCGCCAACTGCTCGCGCCCGCTCGCCGACGCGATCGGGCCGGTCGCCGGCGCCCTGCACGAGCGCCTGACGGCGGCGGCCGGCGGCGGCGAGGGCGCCATATACGCCGCGCTGGACGAAACCTTCGCCGGCCTGTTGCGCCCGGCGCCCGATGCGGACCTGGCGCGCGTCGCCCATGCGACGCTGCAGGACCCTGGCGTGCGCACCGTCTCCGACTGGGCCGAGGTCATGGGCCTGTCGTCCCGCCAGCTTCAGCGCATATCGTTGAAGGTATTCGGGGTTTCGCCAAAGCGATTGCTGCGGCGCCAGCGGGTGCTGCGCACCCTGGCGGCCATGGTCGAAGCGCCGGAAGGCACCTGGACCCAGTTCCTCGACGACCAGTACGTGGACCAGGCGCATTTCATCCGCGAGTTCCGCCATTACATGGGCGTCTCGCCCCAGGCCTTCCTCGCGCGCCCGTCGTCGTTCATGGCCGAGGCCTGGCGCAGGCGGAAGGCCGCGCTGGGTCATCCCGTTCAGGTGCTGCAGCCGGCCCACTAGAGCCTGCTCACTAGAGCCAGCCCACCAGAGATCGTGACGCGCATCCGCCGGCCTGGGCGGCATGTCGCGTTCTTACAATCGGCGGCCCGGCTATGGGCCATGATCACCCATCACAAAGGCAAGGGGCCGACTTCGACGGACGACGGCGTCGAAGTCATGGTGGTGAGGGGTCGCGGGCGGATGCGCCTGCGACGCCGCCAGCCATTGCGATGGCGGGCGCGGCAGTCGGACGGGGCTTGAGACGGGCGATGCAGCACTTCGAATTCCGGGTCCACGACCTTTGGCATGCGGCGCCGTCGGTGATGCACGTCCTGACCCGCGACGAAGACAGCGCCCGGACCATGGCCCAACGGACCCTCAGGGAGACCACAGGTTGTCGCCGCATCGACGTGTGGGCGGCCGGCCGCCACCTGTTCACCGTCGAGGCGCTGGAGCCCCCGGCGAGCCGGAGCGCCAGCCGCAACAGCATGGTCAGCCCCATGCCCTTCTGGGGCGCACACCTGGGAATAGTTAGAAGATAATCAGCAACTGGGAATTGACTCGAACACCGTTATGTAAGCCTGATTTGGGATTGGCGCTGGGGGCAAGCCATGCGCAGTCACCGTGTCCGGCCAGGGTGCCGAAATCACTTCATCGCAGGCCGCCGCGGGCCACTGCGGTTCATCGCCATGCTGGGTGTTGGACTGGCGCTCGTCGGCTGCGCGATCCATCACGGGGTGACGTTCCGCAACGGCCCGCCGACGGACGGCGTGAGCAGCCTGCTGGCGCGCGACGATGGCTCCCTACACATCATGTTCGTCCATGGGATCCGCGCGAATCGAGCTGGCGGGTCAGGTGAGTTCCGGGCCGCCCTGTGCCGCCGCCTGCCCGGCTGCCACGGACCGACGGCGCAAGAAACCGTGCGCGTGCCGCTCGACGACGGAGACTTCGCCTATCTGGGCGAGACGGTTTGGCGCAACCGTGAGGAGTGGACAAAGAGCTATCCGGTCCTCCACCGCTACGTTTACGCGAACGGGCCGCATCCGCCGGTCGTCGTCGAAGAGGTCAACTACTGGCCGCTGCTCGTCCCACTGAAGTGTCGATACCTCGTGTCGCGCGACGCCCCCTTGGTGGGAGTCTCCGCCGAACAGCTGGATGTCTGCGCGGCCCGCGGCCGGTTCAAGGACGACGAGCACTATGCTTGGCTCTCATCAGCAGAGGCCGACCAAATAGCCGCCGGCGCCGGCGTCACCGGGGGTGGGGCGCGGCTAAATAAAATGCTCAAGACCGAGATCATGGACTGGGGACTCTCCGACGCCGTCATCTCACTAGGCCCGATGTCCGACATCATCGGCCGCAGCATCGGCGCCTCGTTTGCCGCAGCCGCGACCCTGCCCTTGCCTCCTGGCTCGCCGGCGACCCAGGGCGGCCCGCGTTTCGTGGTGATCTCGGAGAGCCTTGGTAGCTTCGTGTCGCTTGACTACTACGACCGCCACTACGACGAGGCCAAAGGCGTGACCGACAGGGCGGCGCTGACCGCCCCGGAGCCATCCCGCGCCGCGTACGGAATGGTTCGCGTCCTGGACAACGCTGACCGCCTCTATTTCCTCGCCAACCAGGTGGCGCTTCTGGAGTTCGCCCGCCTGGAGCCCCAGTCGATCCCGTCACCCGGCGCTCTGCAAGAGCCGGCCGCACCGCGCGGACTGATGCGATGGGCGCGGCGGGCCAAGGCATCCGGCGCGGGGCTCAGCGAGCAGCGCGACTACGGCCAGCTCGTCGCCTTCCACGATCCCAGCGATATTCTGACCTTCGAGGTGCCGACCAAGCTGGGCCCGGCCAACCAGTCGGCCGAAGTCCACAACGTCTTCCTAGTCAACGGCCCGACCTACCTTGGGCTCTTCGCCGATCCGGCGCGCGCCCACACCGCCCATGCCCGCAACAGCTGTGTCCTCGATATCATCTTCGACAATACCCCGAAGGGCCCCTGCAAGGTCGCGCCATCGAATTGAACCCAGCGCCTGGAGCGTCACATCATGCGACTTGCGTCAGGAACATGCGTTGCGTCTAAACTGGTGAGCTTGGGTCTGCTCGTCGTCCTGGCGGCCGGCTGCAATGGCCAGACCCAAGCAAGAGGCGCCGCGCGCAAGCCGGTCGCGACCTCAGCCTCACTCTCCGAGCCCGCCCCGACCCGGTCGCCAGCCTCGCCAGGCGGCGTCACACAGGCTGACTTCGAGGCGGCTGTAGCCGGCGTCGACCCAAAAGCGGTGGACCGACTGCTCGCGAAGCTGCCTCACTTTTCCGACGACGAGGGCCACGCGTACATCATCTTCGAAGGCGACCTGCCCTACACCGAGCAGGGCGTGCGCGCGGCGATAGAGAACGAGCGAGCGAAGCGGCAGGCAAGGCGCGCCACCAATGCGCGACCGGAATTGAAGCTTGAGCTCGGCAACCCGGGCGAGCGGTTGTTCTGGGCGCGATCGGAGCGCCATCTCACCTACGCCGTCGACCGCGCGAGCTTCGCATCCGCCCCGTCCGGCGCCTTCGACTCCGTGGTCCAAAACATTGAGGCCGCCGCCACTCAGTGGGAGGGGCTGTGCGCCGGTTGCGGACTCACCATCCGCCACCGGGCCGACCTCGACGGCAAGATCGACCGCAGCAAGGTGACCTTCGTGGTTCGCTATTCGGCGGCCGCCACCGACGAGATCGCGCTGGCCTTCTTCCCCGGCGCCCCGGCCGACCAGCGGACGCTGTGGGTCTATACGCGCTACCCGACCACTCACTTCGACCGCACCGGCGTCTTCCGCCATGAGCTCGGCCACGTGTTGGGCTATGCGCACGAGCACCTTGATACGCTGTCGAGCTGCGCCAAGACCAGCGACAGCTGGACCCCGATCACCAGGTACGACGCCAAGTCGGTCATGCACTACGTGTGCGGCGACGAGGGCAGTCTGCAGCTGGCTTTCACCGACTGCGACAAGAAGGGACACCTGCGGGTCTACAACCTGCCGGCCGGCGCGCCGCCGCCCATCTCCCTGCCGCCGCTCGATTGCCAGGGGACGCCGCTATGAGAACCGCAGCCGTCCTGGCCGTGCTGGGGCTGTGGTTCGCCGCCGCGAGGGCTACGGCGGCCGAGTACACCAACCCCGCCGACGTTCCCTATGAGCCCGGCAATGTGATCGTGCGCTTCGATGGCGGCGACGTCGGCGCCAATATGGCCAAGGTGCTGATCGCGCTCGGCGACATTCCCGACGCCCTCAACGTGACCTCCCACCGGATCGACCGCAGCGAGACGCCGTGCAGGGTGATGACCAGCATGGGTTTTCCGCCCGCCTGTGATGCGCTGAAGCCCCTGCTCGGCCAGCTCAACCCCGGCCTCAAGTCGCGCAAGCTGTCGGTCGGGACGAGCGTCAACTTACCCAACCTGAAGGTCTACCTGCTGCGCTCGGCGCGCTCATACGCACAGGACGACGCCACGCAGTCGATCGCCGCCCTGACCCTGCTGAACAACTGGAAGACCAAGTCACCCCGTCAGCAGGCCAACAGCGCCGAGACGCGGATCAACTTCGACGCCTACGAAATCGTGCTGCAGACCAAGTCCGACGAGCAGGCGCAGGCCGTCATGAAGCGCCTGGCGCCCCTGCGCTCGGCGAACATTCGGTTCGACCCGATCTGGGTGAAACCGCCCGCGACCAAGTCCTTCTCGAGCTGGACGGACGCCGAGGTGCGCAATGAATGCGAGCACGCCGGCTTGGCCTCCACGCGCCAGTACCGCGACCTCTCGGACTACGACACCGAGCTGGTCGGCAAGCTCGACCCCTGGCCGGCGAACACGACCCCGAGGGTTTTCGTCGTGGACGAGCCGCTGGACAGCTCACCGAACCTCGTGGCCGCCGTGGCCAGCGGCGCGACCTCGACGACGTCAGCGGCGGCCTGGACCTGCAGGTGGGGCGACTTCAAGCCGAGCCTCAACCACGCCACGCACATGGCCGGGATCATCGCCAGCAAGAGTCACGGGTTCGAAGGCCTTGCGCCCAGCGTCCAGATCGTGGCCGTCCCCTGGCTTGTCGCCGAAGACCAGAATGCGCTCGCCATCCGCGGCGATGGCGTGCGCAACCTCGGCCTCAGCATCCAGCAGGAGGAGGGATTTGGGCAGTCGCCGCGCAACGTGTGGCTGATGGCCAGCGAGTTCCCGCCGACGTCTCTGCTGCTCGATCATGGGCAGCTGGCCGATCCCAGCCAGCGGGCGAACGAATCGCCGGCCAGCCAGATTCACGACTATCTGCCGCTGTTCATCGTCGCCGCCGGCCAGGCGGACCGCGCGCGCAATGAGATGCCGGCGCACTTGTCGGAACGCTATCCCATCGGGCCGGAGAACCTGGGCGACTGGGAGAATGTCGTCGTGGTCGGCGCCTGCGAGGTCTGCAGACGGCATGGCGTGCGCCTGTGGGGAAACTCGGCCTACTCCGACATCACCGTCCAGGTGGCGGCGCCCGGCGGGCTCCCAATACCCGGCTGGATCAGCCAGCACGAGGTCGGCGCGGCGGCCGGCACCAGCCAGTCGGCGGCCTACGTCGCCGGCGTGGCCGCGGCCATGGTTGGACGCCATCCGGTGAACTACCCGTCCGCCCGATTCATCAAGGAGCGGCTGCAGACGACGGCCTGGCCGATCCTGGATGGCGTCGAGAGCGCCCCGGGCGACTTCGCCCGCGTCGCCGTGGGGATCGTCGATCCGCTACTGGCGCAGTTGGACCCTCAGAAGCACTGGATCAAGGATGTGAGCGGCTGGCGCGCGATCCGGCTGAAGGGCGAGGTGTCGGTGGCGGGCTTCTCCGACGCCAATGGGGACCCTCCGCCGATCGTGCCCCGCTCGGTGCGCAGGATCGTCCGCGTGAAGGATGGGCCCAGTCCGGTGTTCGCCATCCTGACCCTCGACGTACCTCCGAAGGCGATGGTTAGACGCCATGGCCCTCTGCGGCTCAGCGGCCAAGCTGGCTTCATCTCCACCTGCGACGGACCAGTGCAGGCGCAAGACCTCTATGACCTGGTGATCGCGATCGGCGGGGTGCGCCCCAATGAATGTTAGCCGCCCCAGGCTCGCCGGGCTCGTCGCCGCGGCGGCGATGGCCGCCACGCCGCCGCCTCCGCCCGCGGCCCAGCCCCCGCCGCACGGACCATCCCAGCCAACCGGCGGCGCCTGCCCGGTGCTCGAGCGGGTGACCCGCCTTGGCCAGTGGTTCCCGCCCAGCCGGATCCTCACGCCCGCCATTCCTGTTCAGCAGGTCGTCGCGCCGCAGAACCCGCAATTCTCGCCGGTCGCCATGCGGCTCCAATTCCAGGTGAACAACGCCGGCGACCGGCGCTGGCGCATCGTCGTCCGCGACCCTGACCTGCGCACCTTGGCGGTCCTCGCCGCCGACGACTTCCCCAATCCGACGGGCACGGCGGCCGAGCGGTGGACCGGGATTCTGCGCTTCCCGAGGGTTGTCCTCGAGCTGGAGGACGCTTCACCGGGCGTTGCGATCGCCGTCGCCTCCGGGATCGCCCTGCCGGATATCGCCGGCGCCAACGTGTTCTCGATCAGGGGATCGACGCCGGAATGGAACAAGCTCTATGGTCCAGACGTCGCCGATTCCGGCATCAAGCGCACCGGCGAGGCGGTCGGCATGATGCAGAGCTCGGCCTTCGCGGGCGCGGCCATGCAGCCCTGGTGTTGCTCCGGCGTGATGATCTCGCCGTCACTCTTCCTGACCAACTGGCATTGCGGCGGCACGGCGGCCATGACCGACGAGGCCTACTGGACCGAGGCCTGCCGCAACGCCGTCATCGACCTCGGCTGGGACGGCGGCCAGGTGCGCCGCCAGCTCAGTTGCGAGAGCGTTGTGGCGAAGGACAAGGACCTCGACTTCGCGGTGCTGCGAGTCCGCCCCGTGCTGGGCGACGGAGCGGCGACGCGTGCAGCCCCGGCCCGGCTCTCCACCGGCGAGATAGCGCCGCAGCAGCCGGTCTATCTGATCCACCACGCCTCTTGCGACGTGAAACTGGTCAGCAGGAACTGTCACGTCGAGGCGACCTCGCACGCGGCTTGGACCTCTGGCTCGGCCGGACCGGGACCCGACATCACACACACATGCGACTCCGAACGGGGATCGTCCGGCGGCGGCCTGTTCGACGCTACGTCGGGCCGGCTCATAGCCCTGCACCACGCGGGCTTCAGCCAGGACGCGCAATGCCACGTCGAGGGCAACAAGGCCGTCCGCATCTCTGAGATCGTCCAGAAGCTGCCCGCCGACCTGCGGGCGGAACTGAACATCCACCCCTGAGGTAAGCGCCAGGGATGCATCGAACCCGCAACCGCCCAGGCCGGTCGTCGTGCCGGATGCGAATTCACCGCCACGTTCGACCGGCGCGCTGCAAGTGGCGGCGGAATGCGCCTGTTGGAGACCTGAGGCGCGCCAACTTCGCCTGACGGCGCCGTCACACGCTGGCGTCAGCCTGCAAACAGGCGTTCAGCGCCCCTGCAACCGCTCTACCCGCCACCCAGACTTCGGCGATGTTCGCGCGTGACGCGGAATAGAGGATCTTCTCCAGCAGTGTTTCCGGGCTGTCGGGCTCGTCGAGCAGGCGGAGGGTTCCTCCGGGCGCATCCAGGTCGATCAACTGGGCGTCGAAGGCCCGGCCCGGCTCGAACCTCCCGACATTGAGGCCAAGCGCCGCGGCGCCGCCGGCGGTAGCCAGGTGGAAGGCCACGCGCCAGTCCTGGCGTGCGTCTCTGCGGCCGCGCTGGTCCGGCGGGAGCGCGGGATCCACGCCTTCGTCGAGCATCCGCGAGGCCGTAACCGTCATCCGGATCGCATCCAGAGACGCTTGGCCCGCCGGCGATGTCGGTGCCGAGCCCGACGCGAAGCCCCTTTTCCAGCGCCGCCCGCAGGGGGAAGACCGCCTTGGCGAAGTAGACGTTGGACAGCGGGCAGTGGGCGACGCCGGATTGGCGCGCGTGGATCAGGTCCATGTCAGACCCGGAGAGCAGCACGCCGTGCGCCAGGATGGTGCGCGACGTCATCAACCCGCAGTCGTCGAGGTATTCCGCGTCGCGCTTGCCGGTCCGGGACTGGACGTACCCCTCCTCCCAGTCGCTCTCCGAACAGTGGGTCTGGACATGGCAGCCGCAGCGGCGCGCCAGCTCTCCAAGGTTCCGCAGCAACGGGTCGGTGCAACTCGGCGCGAACCGCGGCGTCACCACGGGCTGCACCAGGCCCGCCGCGTTCGCCGGATGGCCCCGGACGTATTCGATCAGAGCCTCGGTTCCCTCCAGCGCCGCAGCGGCCGAGGGATCGCGGAGGCCGTGAAGCGCGACCGCGCACGACGTTAACGCGATCGCCAGTTGGCTCTGATTAGCTTGGCGGCGGCATGTAGATCCGGAGCCTCGCGCCTCTATGAACCGAACGTCCGCCCACTCGGCGTTCCGCCGCATCATGACCCTCATGGCGACTGGAAATCCGCTCGCCGAGGTGCTCGACGCGGTCGCGCTTTCCGTCGAGGCGGAGGCTCCCGGCGCCTTGTGCAGCATCCTGCTGCTCGACGAGTCCGGACGGTGCCTGACCCTCGGCGCGGCCTCCAGTTTGCCCGACGACTACAATGCGGCGATCGAAGGCGTGGAGATCGGACCCGACGTCGGATCCTGCGGCGCGGCGGCGTTCCTCAATGAACGGATCATCGTGCGCGACATCCAGACCGATCCGCTCTGGGCGGAGTACAAGCACCTCGCCGCCGCGGCCGGGCTGCGGGCGTGCTGGTCCCAGCCGATCCGTGGGGCCGGCGGCGAAGTTCTAGGGACCTTCGCCATCTACCATCGCAAGGTCAGCAGTCCGCGCGCCGTGGACATCGCCTTCATCGAGGCGGCGGCCGAACTGGCGACGATCGCCGTCGAGCGTCAGCGAGATCAGGACAAGCGGATCCGCAGCGAGGCCCGGGCCGAGGCCGCCAATCGGGCCAAGAGCGATTTTCTCGCCAATATGAGCCATGAGATCCGGACGCCCTTGAATGGCGTCATCGGCGTGGTGGACGCGCTCAGCCGGACCGAGCTCATGCCGGCCCAACGCCAGATGTTGGCCCTGATCCAGAGCTCCGGCGTGACGCTGGAGCGGCTGGTGACCGACATCCTGGACATCTCCAAGATCGAAGCCGGACAATTGGAGATCGAGCAGCGGGTCTTCGACCTGCGAGGTGAGTTCGACAGCCTGATCGAACTGCACCGGCTGCGCGCCCAGGAAAGCAACCTCTCCTTCCAGACCACCTACGGCGAGCGGGCGCGCGGGGCGTTCCACGGCGACAGCACCCGTATCAAACAGGTTCTGGGCAACCTGCTCTCCAACGCGATCAAGTTCACCGCCAAGGGTGAGGTCCGCCTGACGATCGAGGCGGAGGATCCCGACGCGTTCGCCGCCCCCTGCCGACTGACCTTCGAAGTCGCCGACACCGGCGTGGGGTTCGACGCCGAAGCCGCCGAGGCCATCTTCCAACGGTTCAGCCAGGCGGACACGACGATCACCCGGCGTTTCGGCGGCACGGGCCTGGGCCTTTCGATCTGCAAATCGCTCGTCGAGATGATGGGGGGCGAGATCACGGCGCAATCGACGGTTGGACGCGGAAGTCTGTTCAGGGTGACGATCCCGCTGGCTCGCCATGGGGCCTTGGATGGCGATGACGCCGGCTCGACCTGCGGCGGCCAGGCTGCGGCGGAGGCGAGCCGCCAACCGATGGCCGGCCGCGACGGGGCCTTGCGCATCCTGGTGGCCGAGGACCACCCCACCAATCAAAAGGTCGTCGAGCTGCTCCTTGCGCCCTACGACGCCCAGATCACCATCGTCGAGAACGGCGCCCAAGCCGTCGAGGCGATGCTGCGGAGCGAGTTCGACCTGGTGCTGATGGACATGCAGATGCCGGTCATGGACGGATTGGCCGCCACCCGAACCATCCGGCAAAACGAGCGGGGCGTCTCCCGGCGAGCGCGCACCCCGATCGTCATGCTGAGCGCCAACGCCATGTCCCAACATCGGCTGGACGCCATCGACGCCGGCGCCGACCTGCACATCGCAAAGCCGGTCACCGCCGAAACCCTGCTCGCAGGCGTCGGCGAGGCGTTGCTAATGTCCGCCGCCTGGGAGGCGGGCCCGCCGGCGGCGCTTGAGCTTTGGCCCGCCCGCAACCGGGCTTGATGCCGGACGAGCGATCCTCGGCCATGAAGGCGTGACAAGGCCCAGGCCGAATTCGGCCGGCGACCCGATACGCCCTCACCCGGACGAACTGGCAGGGGCCCCTCGCGCCGCCTGACCTGATCCTTGCGGCGAGGTCTCGACGACCTTTGGTTTCTCAGGCTTCGGGAACGGGACCGGGCTGGCGCTCAAGGTGCGCAGAAACGCCAGGACGTTGGCGCGGTCCTCCACCTTACGCAGGCCGGCGAAGGCCATCTTGTTGCCGGGCACCGCCTTTGCCGGACTGGTCAGATAGTGGTCGAGCCGCTCATAGGTCCACTTGCCGGTCTGTGCGGCGAAGGCGCTGGAATAGGTGAAGGTCGCCTTGCGCGCGGCGACGTCGCGCCCGACGACGCCCCACAGACTTGGGCCCACGCGATCCTGCCCTTGATCGAAGCTGTGGCAGGAAGTGCAGACGCGCGCGGTCTGCCGGCCCTTTTCCACGTCCGCGCTGGCCAGCGCCGTCGCCAGATCGACTTGCGGCGGCGGCGGGGCGACGACAGTCGGCCCTTCGGCGCTGGCGGGAACCGAGGCCTTCTCGATGTGGCTCATGTAGCCGCGCAGGGTGGCCCGGCTGCCCGGTGCGCTCAGGCCCGCCGGCCAGGTCCTCTGGAGCGAGCCGAGATCGACGAGAGGCTCGCTCACGTCGGCCACCTTGTAGGCGGGTTCGGCGAGGTAGGTCTCGGGATATACGCGATCCGTCACCCAGTGAATCCCAAGCATCAACAGACCGACGCCCGCGATCGAAGCGCCGAACTTGAGTTTTTCCCAGGTATCCATCGCGCGCACCCGCTGCCCTCAGGCCGGCTCCATTCGATCCAATCCCCGTCAGGGGCCTTTTCCGAAGAAGATAATCCGCGTCCAGAACGTGTAGTCGGATTCAATGGCCATCAGGAGGACAAGCGTCCCCAGGCAGAGCGGCGGGACCAGGATGGCGTACATCAAGGCCAGGCGTTCCCAGGCCATGTGCATGAAGACGGCGACGATCAAGCCCGCCTTCAAAATCATGAAACTGACGATCAGCACCCACCTTAGAGCACCCTCGACGTGAAAATAGTCGACCAGGTAGGACATGGTGCTGAGGACGAACAGATAACCCCAGACCTTCAGATACATGCCGATGGGATGCTGTCGTCCCGGAGCGTGAGTTGGCGTCGATACCTTGTCGGGCGTCGCCTCGTGCAGCGAAACAGGTTGAAGGACGGGATGGGCGGGCTGTTGAGCGACACCTTGCTCGACGTTGCCTATGTCTGCCGTCATCTCTTTCACCATTACCAAAGATAGAACAGTGCGAAGATGAAAACCCAAACCAGGTCGACGAAGTGCCAATAGAGCCCGGCGATCTCGACGGCCTCGTAATTGCCCGTCCGCTCGTAACGTCCGCGGGCAACCTTGGATGCGATAATTGAAAGGTAGATCACCCCGGCCGACACGTGCAGGCCGTGGAAGCCGGTGATCATGAAGAAGCAGGAGCCGAACTGCGCAGCGCCCATCGGGTTTCCCCAGGGACGCACGCCCTCCTGGACAATCAACTTGGTCCATTCGAACGCCTGCATGCTGACGAAGGTCACGCCGAACGCCGCGGTCGCCATCATCAGCAGCGTGGTCTTCCGGCGATCGCGGCGGGCCGCGAAGTTGACCGCCATCGCCATCGTCCCGCTGCTGCTGATCAGGATGAAGGTCATCAGCGCGATCAGAATGAGCGGCAGCGGGCGGCCGCCGATGGTCAGGGCGAAGACCTCGCTGGGGTTCGGCCACGGCGCCGTCGTCGTCGCCCGCATCGTCATGTAGGAGGTCAGGAAACAGGAGAAGACGAAGGTGTCGCTGAGCAGGAAGATCCACATCATGGCCTTGCCCCAGTGGACCTGCTTGAAGACCTCCTGGTCCGACGACCAGTCGGCGGCAAGGCTCCGCCAGCCTGGCGCGGCCGTAGCGCTCTCGGCGACTTCAGTCGTAGGCGTCGGCGTCATCTTGGCCAATCCTAGGGGATGACCGGGGTCATCCTGTTTACGTCGATAGCAAAAGCCCAAACATCACGATCCAGACCAGCAACAGGAAATGCCAATAGTTCGTACAAAGATCGACGCTCTGCCTGACCTCGACCGCTTCGCCGCCGCCCAACACCTTGGCGGTCGTTCGGCCCCACACCGTCAGGCCGCCCAGCAGGTGCAGGCCGTGCAGCGCGGTGATCAGGTAGAAGAAGGCGCTCATGGTCGTGGCGGTGATGCCGCAACCAGCGTCCTCGAGCTGCCGCCAGACGATGAGTTGCCCGACCAGGAAGGCCAGGGCGAGCGCCCCGCCGGCGACCAGCCCGGTCCGCAGCCGCTCCAGGCGTCCGCCATGGGCGGCGGCGCGCGCCCATTCCCAGGCCGCGCTGCTGAGCAGCAGAACCCCGGTGTTGACCCACAAGAGCGGCGGCCAGAACATCGGCTTCCAGTCGGGCTGCTGCCCCGTACTGATCCCGTGCCCGCCCATGCGCATGATGAAGACCGCGGCGATCAGCATGAACATGACGCTCGCCACGCCGAAATAGACGCGCAGACCCACTGCGGCCGCCGACAGGGAGCGGGCGCCGCCCGCCCCCGGCTCGGTCAACGGATCCAGACCCGGCGTCAGCCAGGGCTTCTCAGTCAGCCTGCGGAGTAGACCCACATCTCATCCTCCGAACGGAGCTCATGTCACGTGGTGACGGCTGGCGCCGTCGGGCGGAACATTTTGCGGAATGAAGTCCTCGGGCGCCCCCGGCACGCTGTAGTCGTAGGCCCAGCGATAGACCACGGGGAGCGTCGGCCCCCAGTTGCCATGCGCCGGCGGCGTCTGCGGCGTTTGCCATTCCAGCGTCGCCGCGCCCCAGGGATTGGGGTCGGCCTGGGGCCCGCGGAAGAAGCTCCAGATCATGTTGTAGAAGAACAGCAGCTGGGCGACGCCGACGATCAAGGCGGCGATGGTGATGGCCTCGTTCGCCAGATGGGCCGAGTGCGGAATGAAGGTCGTCTCTCCCAGTGCGTAGTAGCGCCGCGGCACGCCGAGGAAGCCCAGATAATGCATGGGCAGGAAGATCGCGTAGACCCCAAGGAACGTGACCCAGAAGTGGATGTAGCCCAGTGTCGCGTTCCACATGCGGCCGGTGATCTTGGGGTACCAGTGATAGATCCCCCCAAAGATCACCAGGACCGGCGAAACCCCCATCACCATGTGGAAATGGCCGACGACGAAGAAGGTGTCGGACAGCGGGACATCGACGCTGACGTTGCCGAGGAACAGGCCGCTCAAGCCGCCGTGGATAAAGGTAAAGATGAAGCCGATGGCGAACAGCATCGGGACTCTGAGGTGAATGTCGCCCCGCCAGAGCGTCAAAAGCCAGTTGTAGACCTTGATGGCGGTGGGGACGGCGATGATCAGTGTAGATGTCGCGAAAAAGAACCCGAAATAGGGGTTCATTCCACTGACATACATGTGGTGCGCCCAGACGAACATGCTGAGGGCGCCGATAATCACGATCGCCCACACCATCATCCGGTAGCCGAAGAGATTCTTCCGCGCGTGAACGCTGATCAGATCGGAGACGATGCCGAAGGCCGGCAGGGCGACGATATAGACCTCGGGGTGACCGAAGAACCAGAACAGGTGCTGGAACAGCAGCGGACTGCCGCCATTGTAGTTGGTCTGCTGGCCCATCGACACCAGCGACGGCATGAAGAAACTCGTGCCGATGACGCGGTCCAGCATCATCATGACGGCGGCGACGAACAGCGCCGGAAACGCCAATAGGCCGAGGATGGCCGCGACGAAGATGCCCCAGACCGTGCAGGGCATGCGCATCAAGGTCATGCCTCGCGCGCGGGCCTGCAGCACGGTGGTCACATAGTTCAGTCCGCCCATGGTGAAGGCGACGACGAAGATCGCCAGGGAGGCCAGCATGAGGATGATCCCCCAGGGCCGCCCGGGCGTTCCCTCGAGAATGGCTTGCGGCGGATAGAGCGTCCAACCCGCCCCGGTCGGCCCGCCGGGCGCAAACATGCTCGCCATCAGCACCAGCACGGCGAGCAGATAAACCCAGAAGCTGAGCATGTTCACGAACGGGAAGACCATGTCCCGCGCGCCGATCATCAGCGGGATCATGTAATTTCCGAAGCCGCCGAGCAGCAGAGCGGTCAACAGATAGACCACCATGATCATGCCGTGCATGGTCATGAACTGCAGATAGGCGCTGGGGGTGATGAACTTGAGCGCGCCCGGAAAGCCAAGCTGCAGCCGCATCAGATCGGACAACACCAGCGCCACCACGCCGACGGCGATGGCGGTCACCGAATATTGTAGCGCGATGACCTTGTGGTCCTGACTCCAGACGTATTTTCCAACCCAGGTCTTGGGGTGATGAAGCGCCCGGGTGTCGTCGGCAACCGTGGAGTAGGCCATCGCGCTCCTCAATTCACTTCGTTGTCCGCTGATCCGCCTTCGGCTGGTCGCCGCCGCCGATCGCCGGCGCCGACGGTCCAGCGGTCGCCATCGATTGCGCAAAGGTCGGCTGCTGGCCTAGCCAGGCTTGGAAGGCCGGCTGCTTGTCGACGACCAAGGCCCCCCGCATCATGTAATGGCCGACCCCGCAGAGCTCGGCGCAGAGAATTTCGAAGGTTCCGGTGCGGGTGGGGGTAAACCAGAAATAGGTCACCATGCCGGGGGCCATATCCATTCGGGCGCGGATCTGCGGCACGAAGAAATCGTGCGTCACGTCCTTGGACCGCAGAAGGACCTTGACCGGCCGGCCGAGCGGCAGGTGCACCTCGCCGTCTTCGACGAGAATGTCGTCCCGTCCGAAGGGATCGTCCGGGTTGAGGCCGAAGGGATTGTCGGGACTGACCAGCCGCGAGCTGACCGTCCCCAATACGCCGTCTCTTCCCGGGAACCGGTAGCTCCACTGCCACTGCTGCCCCACGGCTTCCACGACCGCGGCGTCCTTCGGCACCGTGACGAACTCCTTCCAGGCGATCAGGCCCGGCGCCAGCAGGGCGGCGATCCCGACCGCCGTCCAGACGGTGAGCCGCCGCTCGAGGGTCACGCTTTCGGGGTTGTAGTGGGCCCGATGGCCCTGGCGGTGCCGGTAACGGTAGATCGCAAAGGCCAGGAAGGCGTTCAAGGCGACGAAGAAGAACCCACAGACCCACATGGTGACGTCAAGGGCAGTATCGATCGACCTCCAGTTGGACGCCAGCGGCGTCAACCACCACGGCGTCAGGAGTTGAAACGCGATTGAGAACAAGATCAGCGCAGCTATTACGATGGCTATAGCCATGACTTGTCTCGCCTAGGAGCCAGCCTCCATTCGTCTCGCTATCGCCCCCCAAACCCCTTTGGAGGTCGCAGATATGCTCGATTGACGCCGCCCCGCCGCCGCCACCGTCCGATGGGGAAGGCGAAACGCTGCGAGCGTGAAGTCACGCAGGCCAGACCACGGGTCGGGGATCGCAATCGCGTGGGCGAAGACTGCAGTCCGCCGGGTTTGGCGCGAGCGTGAGGAGCAGCGTCGACATGACGTTGCCGAACTTTTTCTGGTAGCAGTGCCGCCCGGGTCATCATCGACACCCTCGAACACCTACTCCGTGGAACCCCGCGCAGCCATCTTTTGGCTGGCAGGGCATGAGAACCACCAAGTTCACCGCAAACCATATATTTTTATATGGTCCAGCGGAAGTTCCGATCGGCCATGACTTAGGCGAGCAAGGCGCCGAACAACCCGCTCTCCTGGCGCCAGTCGGCCGGCCAGTGTCCCCTATCTGACGTTCGTCGTCGCATGGGGCGGCCCCGAACGAACGTCAGATACGATAAGGACACTAGAAAAATTATGTTTCTAGTGAGGTGAATTTGACGCTCGCCACCGAGCTTGCCCCCGACCCGCGAGCGAGCGTCAAATTCACCTCACTAGACGGCAAGGCCGGCCGAAAACGTCTTCGCGGCGGCGCGCGGCGTTCGCTACGCTGGGGGGCGTTCGGCACAGCGGAGTTCTCATGACCGACCTTGCGGATCTGCCGGCCCTGGACCTGCTCGACCTCTATCGACGCCGGTCGGTCTCCCCCGTGGAGGTCATCACCGCGGTCCTGGCCCGCGTCGAGGCGCTCGAGCCCCGACTGAACGCCACCTGGGCGCTGGACGCCGCCGGCGCCCTGGCGGAGGCCCACGCCGCCGAGGCCCGCTGGAGCCGGGGCGAGCCGCAGGGGCCGCTGGACGGCGTTCCGGTGACGATCAAGGAGTTGATCGCGACCAAGGGCGTGGCCCGCCATCAGGGCACTGCGGCGACCGACCCGCTGCCCGAACCGGCCGACGCGCCGCCGGCGGCGCGGCTGCGCGAGGCCGGCGCGGTGCTGTTCTGCAAGACCACCGTGCCCGACTACGGCATGCTGTCGTCCGGCCTGTCGAGCTTCCACAAGCTGGCGCGCAACCCCTGGGACCTCAGCAAGACGCCGGGCGGCTCCAGCGCCGGGGCCGGAGCCGCCGCCGCCGCCGGCTACGGCCCGTTGCACCTGGGCACCGACATCGGCGGCTCGATCCGCCTGCCGGCCGGCTGGTGCGGCATCTACGGCCTGAAGCCCAGCAACGGCCGCATCCCGATCGACCCGCCCTACATCGGCCGCTGCGCCGGGCCGATGACCCGCACCGTGACCGATGCGGCGCTGATGATGGCCGTGCTCTCCGCCCCCGACTGGCGCGACTATATGAGCCTGCCGCCGTGCGAGTTCGACTGGCAGGCGCTGGACATCGACCTGTCAGGCCTGCGCATAGGCCTGATGCTCGACGCCGGCGCCGGCATGACGCCCGAACCGGAGGTGGTCGAGGCGGTCACCGCCGCGGCGAGCCTGCTGCAGGCCCATGGCGCGATCGTCGAGCCGTTCACGCCCTTCCTGACCCGCGAGATGCTCGACGGCCTCGACCTGTTCTGGCGCACCCGTTCGTGGAACGACCTCGGGGCCCTGCCGCCGGAGCGGGCCGCGCGGGTGCTGCCCTATATCGACGCCTGGGCGCGGGGCGCGAAGGACGCCGACGGCCTCTCGGTCTATCGCGGCTTCAACCAGATCCAGCGGATGCGCGAAGCCGGCGCCACAGCCTTCCAGCCGTTCGACTTCCTGCTGTCGCCGACCGCGCCGATCCCCGCCTTCGACGCCGAACTGGCTGCCCCGACCAACGATCCCGCCCGGCCTTTCGAGCACATCGGCTTCACGGTTCCCTTTAACATGACCGAGCAGCCGGCCGCCTCGATCAACTGCGGCTACACCGCCCAGGGCCTGCCGATCGGCCTGCAGATCGTCGGACGCCGGTTCGACGACCTGGGGGTGCTGCGACTGTCCCGCGCCTACGAGCGGCTGCGGCCGCAGCAGCGCCCGTGGCCAGCTGTCGCCTGACGCTCGAACCGCCGCGCAGGCCGGCGAGGCCTACGCGCGAGGATCAATCTAGGGCAGGATCACATGCGGAATGAACCGCGACAGATTCTTGGTCACCCGGCTGCGGTCCTCGCGCAGGCCGACGCCGGCCGGCTCGGCGTCGACCATCCAGGCGCCGACCACCGGATAGGCGCCGTCGAACGCGCTGAGCGTGTGCAGAGCCTGGCGGACATGGCCTTCCTCGCCATAGCCCTGGTCCAGCACCCTGGCGCGGCGGCCCTTGTCGACCAGCTCGACGTTCGCCCCTTCGCGCGAGAACAGCGGCTTGCGCACATAGGAATTGCCCAGCTCGGCCGAGCCCGGGTCGTCCTCGAAGAAGGCCGGCAACAGGTTGGGGTGGCCGGCATGGCGCGCCCAGAGCAGCGGCAGCATGCCCTTGTTCGACAGCACCGCCTTCCACGGCGGCTCGAGGAATAGCGTCTTGGCCTCGCGGATCTTCGCCGCATAGTCCTCGCGGAACATCTCTTCCCAGGGGTAGAGCTTGAACAGGGCCTGGATGATGAAGTCGTCCTGGTCGACGAAACGGCCGTCGGCGTCGAGGCCGATCTCGCCGATCGGCGTGAACTTGGCCTCGATCCCCGCCTGGGCGGCGATGTCCTCCAGATACTTCACCGTCTGGCGATCCTCGACAGAGTCGGGGTCGCTGGCGAAATGGACGAAGCCGCCGGCGGGGAAGATCGCCCGGAACCGCGCCTCCAGCTTCTCGTGCAGGCTGTTGAACTGGTCGGCGTCCGCCGGCAGCCGGCCGGCGGCGATCATGTCTTCCAGCCACAGCCACTGGAAGACGCCGGTCTCGTAGATGCTGGTCGGGGTGTCGGCGTTGTACTCGAACAGCCTGGCCGGCCCCGTCCCGTCATAGGCGAAGTCAAACCGCCCGTAGAGTGACGGATCCTTGCGCGCCCAGCTCGCGGCCACGTCGTCGCGCGAGGCCTCGGGGATGGCCAGGCGGGTCATCAGCTGCTCGCTCTTGACCACCTCGTCCACCAGCTCGAGGCACATGGCGTGCAGCTCGCTCGCGGCCGCCTCGATGTCGCGCTCCACCTCCTGCAGGGTGAAGGCGTAGTAGGCGCGCTCGTCCCAGTAACGCGCGCCGTCGAGGTGACGCCAGGTGAAGCCGAGCGCCTCGGCCCGCGCGTCCCAGCCGGGACGCTCGTCGGTCTTGATGCGCTTCACGGGCGGATCAGGACTTCTCGTCCCGCGCCGCCGGCTGGGCCTCGATCCGCAGGTTCGGCGCCTCCAGCTGCATCGGTTCGGCGGCCGGCCCCTTCAGCCGCGCCAGGATATCGTCGGCCGACGCGTGACCGGGCAGGATGCCGGCGGCCTGCAGCTTGGCGTCGAGATCGGCGCCGGTGCGGCGGTCCTCCAGTTCGGCGGAGGCCTTGAACTTCTCGTCCTGGATCGCCTGGCGCTCCTTGATCCGCTTCAGGCTGTCGGCCGCCGAGCCCAGCACCGCCGTGGCGCCGGCCCCGCGCGCGGCCACCGCCGCCTGCGCCCGCTGGACGCTGTCGTTGACCTTCACCACGTCGATCTCGCGGCGCAGGTTCTCCACCCGTTGCTGGGTGGTGGCGATGGTCTGATGCATCCGATCCTCGGCGGCGCGCATCTCGCCCAGCTGGGGAGTCTTCTGGCCGATCTCGGTCTCCAGCTCGGCGATCCTTTGGGCCACCTCGCGGGCCAGGGCCTCGTCGCCCTTGGTCAGGGCGGCGCGCGCCGAGCTCTCGTAGCGGGCCGCCTGGTCCTGCAAGCCCAGCAGCTCCTTCTCCACCATCCGTCGCCGGGCGACGAGGGTGGCGAGGTCGTCGCGGGCGCGACCCAGCGCAGTGTCGGCGTCGCGGATCTCCTGGTCCAGGATCCGCAGGGCGTTGGCGTCGACCACCGCCGCGCCGGCCTCGTGGGCGCCGCCGCGCAGCAGGGTGAGGAGCTTGGTGAAAATCGACATGGGGCTTTCCTCAGGCGGCGGCGTTGAAGTTGTCGCGCAGATCGGAGGCGGCGCGGATGGCGTTCTCCGCCAGCATCCTAAGCTCGATGATCACCGTCTGCAGCGTCGTCTTGCAGGAGAGCTCGCCGAAGAGCTCATAATACTCCCGGCCCGCGACGGTGGTGATGCCGAAGTTGGACAGCGGCACCAGCTTCTGGGCCTTCAGGAGGAAGACGTTGAAGCGGGCCTGGTCCTTCTGCTCGTCGACCGGCCACAAGAGGGCCGAGACCACGATCTGCTCCGCGCCCACGGAGAGGAAGATCGGCAGGTCGCCGAACTCGTGCATGGCGATCTGCAGGACGGGCTCGGCGCCCTCCAGCACTCGGGCGGTCAGTTCGCCCTCGCGGAGAAGCCGGCTTTCGCTGAGCGCCTGCGAAAGGCTCTTCACCGACCAGTCGGTGTCGATGACGTGGTCCATTTGGAAAGATCCCAGCGGAGGGTCGGAAGTGTTCAGCAGCGCCGGTCCGCGGCTCGACGCTGTGATGATCGCGCGGGCGGCGGCCTGGATGTCGGACTTGGCGCCCGGCGGAACCCACAGCTCCAGCTTCACGAGACCCAGCCGCTGGCGCTCGGCGCGCCATTGCCGGGTCCGCTCCGCGGGGCTGAGGCCCGCCGCCTTGTCCTTTGGCCGTCGCATATGTTCATGGTATATATACGCGTACGTTTGACAGGCCACAAGATGGGACTATCCTCGTGGTTCAACAAGGGCTGATGACGTGATCTTCCGGGGACTGTTCGGCGGCGGACGAAACGAGGGCGAGGCCCCGGGGATTCCGACCGTGCGCAACGTGACGATCGGCCGGAGCGTGCGGCTCGATCCGCTAGCCTGGCGCCGCCTGGGCGCGGACGCCAGGTTCAGCCTGGCGACGGACACCTTGGAGATCGTCGCCCAGGGCCTGATCGACCTGGGCGCCGATGGCTACATCCACCGGTTCTACACCGACGACGACCTGATGCTGCAGATGGTCAGCCCCGACCCCGAGGGGCGACAGGCCAACGACTTCACCCTGTTCGGCCCGTGGTCCAGCGCCTACCCGCCGGACGCCGCCGCCCAGCGCCGCTGGGGCGACCGGCTGCGCGCCCGCACCTTCGTCGACGAGGGCCTGCCGGAGTACCGCCGGTTCTGGTTCGGCGAGGCCGACGAACGACAGGATCCGGTCAGCTTCTGGGAGAGCGTCTACGACGACCGCAGCGGGCGCGACCCGCGGCGCATCTACCAGACCTGCATGCTGTTCGCCCGCGACCTGCCGGGCGAGGGCCGCGAACTGCTGCTCGCCATCGAAATGGAGCCGCAGGGCGGCGACCTCACCCACGAGATCATGGTCGGCATCCCGCTGAACATTGGAGAATTCGAGGCCTGAATGATCTTCGATCCCCACGCCTTCGGCGCCGGCGCGCTGAACTTCGTCCTCGCCTTCGCCGCGGCCGGCGGCTTCACCCTGATCTTCAAGGCGATCTACCAGGCGATCACCCCGCACAACGAGGGCGCTCTGATCCGCGCCGGCAATTCGGCGGCGGCGGTGGCGCTGGGGGGAGCCCTGGTCGGCTACGTCATCCCGCTCGCCTCGGCCCTGGCCCACACCGCCTCGTTGCCGGAGTTCGTCGCCTGGGCGGCCCTGTCCGGCCTGATCCAGATCCTCGCCTTCTGGGCGGTGCGGCGCATCGTCCTGCCGGACGTCTCGGCGCGCATCGAGCGGGGCGAGATGTCGGCTGCCGTCTATCTGCTGACCATTTCGCTGACGGTCGGCATCCTCAACGCCGCCTGCATGACGAGCTGACGCCCCGATGAAACGCACACGTAAACTGGCGCTGACCAGCCTGATGGCGGCGGGCGGAGTCTCGCTCACCGCCTGCGGCGACAATGGCGCCGACAACGTCCGCATCGAACACCCAGGGCCGTCGACCGACGCCTACGCCTACCAGTCCCTGCAGGAGTGCAAGGACAAGAACGAGGTGCCGGACAGCGCCTGCGAGGCCGCCGAGAAGAAAGCCGCCGCCGACGACGCCAAGTCGGCGCGCTGGAACGACCAGGCCTCCTGCGAAGACGTCTACGGCCAAGGCCAGTGCGTGCCGCGGCAGGCGGCGAACGGCGGCGGCTCGATCTGGGGGCCGCTGATCGCCGGCTTCGTCGTCGGCCGCATGCTCGACGGCGGCTGGGGCGGACGCGGCCTCTACCGCGACTATCGCGATGGCGGCTACTACAGCGCCGGCGGCGGCCGGGTGTGGACCGACTATTCCACCGGCCGCGCGCGCGTCGAACAGCGCAGCTTCGATACGCCCGACGTGGTCCGCGGACCGGCGAAGATGCAGACCCGCAGCTCGGTCATCTCCCGCGGCGGCTTCGGCGGCCGGATGTCCAGCCACAGCTTCGGCGGCGGACACTGGGGCGGCTAGAGACCGGGCCGGGCGAAACGTCTCAAGTCGGCGGAGCCGCCTCCCCCGACACCGCGGCCGCAGGCGCGGCCTCGCGCTCGCCCTGCACGGCGATCGCGCCGCTCAAGGTGCGCGCCAGGCTCTCGGCCGAATAGGGTTTGGCCAGCAGGGCGAACCCGTGGCGGCCCTCCTCCGCCAGCACGTGGCTGTAGCCGCTGGTCAGCACCACCGGCAGGCCGGGATAGTGACGACGGATCGACTGCGCGAGGTCGATGCCGCTGACGCCCGGCATGACCACGTCCGAGAAGACGACGTCGAAGGCGCGCGTCTCCTCGTGCAAGCGCTGCAGCGCCTCCTGGGCGTTGGTCACCCAGGTGGTCCGATAGCCAAGGTCGTGCAGCATGCCGGTCGAAAACGCGCCGACCTCCAGATTGTCCTCGACCACTAGCACCCGGGCGCCGTGGGCCGAACCCCCTGCCGCGCGCGGCTCGTCGGGCTCGGCCTCCGCCGGCGGCGCCTTCGCCGTGCGCGGCAGGTAGAGGGTGAAGGCGGCTCCACCGCCGAGCCGGCTTTCGACGTCGATCTCGCCGCCGGACTGTTTGGCGAAACCGTAGACCTGGGAAAGCCCCAGACCGGTCCCCTTGCCGACGTCCTTGGTGGTGAAGAAGGGCTCGAAGATGCTTTGCAGGTGCTCCGCGGCGATGCCCGAGCCGGTGTCGCGCACGGTGACCGCGACGAAGTCCCCCGACGCCCCGGGATGCCGGCGCACCGGCGGCAGGTGCGAGACCCGATCGACCTCGATGGTCAGCCGCCCCGCCCCGGCCATGGCGTCCCGCGCGTTCACCGCCAGATTGACCAGGGCGGTCTCGAACTGGGCGATGTCCGCCTCGACCGCGCAGGGGAGCTGGGGCGCGCGGGTCTCGATCTGGATGCCCGGACCGACGAGCCCGCGAACCAGCTCGGCGACGTCGGAGATGCGCTCCTTCACGTCGAAGACCTCCGGGTCCAGCGGATGGCGGCGGGCGAACGCCAGCAGCTGGCCGGTGACCTTGGTGGCGCG
>Ga0105248_10000696_pt1 | contig 38007 bp, 47 predicted proteins | sample KBSS34metaG_FD_81524 | JGI IMG/M metagenome (GOLD analysis project Ga0105248, IMG submission 81524) | Switchgrass rhizosphere microbial communities from Kellogg Biological Station, Michigan, USA - KBS S3-4 metaG | ecosystem: Host-associated > Plants > Roots > Rhizosphere > Soil | place...
CACGCCGGGGATGCCGTCGTCGAAGGTGCTCTACACCTGGATGAGGCGGCGGCCCGAGTTCGAGGCGATGTACGTGGAGGCCTGCGCGGCGCGCGCGTTTGTGTTCGCGATGGAGATCGAGGGCGTCGTCGAGCGGGTCCAACTGGGCATCCCGCCGTCGGTGCTCAACCGCGAGATCGCGCAGATCGAGGGGCGCGCCGGGCGGCTGACGCCGAAGCTGCATCGCCCGGCGCCCCTGCGGTGGCCGTAAGGCCTGGAGCCCTCAGGCCGTGCGGCGGGTGGCGCGGCGGCGGCGCAGCGTGGCGCCGGCGAGGCCGAAGCCCGTGAGCATCAAAGCCCAGGCGCCCGGCTCCGGCACGCTCGCGCCGGTCAGCGAGAAGGTCATGTTGAACGGGCCCTGGTGGGTGATGTCGGTGCCGATGCGCAGCCAGTCCGGCGCCAGGTTGGCGTTGCGGATCCAGGCCTGCAGGTCCGTGGCGCCGGCCGGGAACGGCGTGCCGGGCGGCACGATCGGCTTGGGCGCCGACAGCCACAGGAAGTCGCCGCCGTTCACCTGGACCACCGGCACGAAGAAGTAGTGGCCGGCGTCGAGCTGGAGCGGCGTGGTGAAGTCGACGTTGAACTGCTCCTCCTGGCCGCTGACCGCGCCATCGCCGCCGGTGAAGATCCCCGGCAACGGATTGATCCCGTTGACGACGCTGTTGCCCGCCGTGAACGCGCCGAGCACAGACGTCGTGAACGTCATGTCGAGGCTCGAGGCGTCGCGATCGGTGAACTCCACGTCGGAGGGCGAGTTCACCCGGGTCGGAACCTGAGACGTGCCGAAGGTCGGCGGGCCGCTGGTGCGGCCGACGTCGGAATCGAGCGGGAAGACGCGGTAGATCTCGACGCCCACGTTCTGCACCACGCCGGGCGCGACGGTCCCGGTCACCAGGCCGGTGAAGCTGGCCGAGGTGATGCGGGTCGTACCGGTCAGGACGAAGTCGTCCGCGGTCTCGGTCTCGAGGCCCGCCTGGGAGACCGGCCGCGACAGCGCCGCCAGCTTCCCATCCGGGGCGCCCGTCGAGAAGAAGAAGGTGGCGGCGCCGGCCGGAGAGGCCGCGAGACCGGCGGCGAGGATGAGGCTGACGGAGGCGAGACGACGCAACGAGCGCATGGCGTACCCCATGTTGCAGGAACCCAACGGGCGATCGCAGGACCGCACTCACTCCGCCCAGCGCGCGCAGGGCTTTTTAGAGGGGGTCAGCCCGGCGGATAATTCAATTAAAAGTGGTATGGCCACGCTTGAAGGCGGCGCCCGCGTCCTGGCGCCGGTCCGGATTCAACGAGCAGGCGAGTGCGCTTGCTTCGCGATTAACCCTGTGCGCCCCTCGATTGGCGGCGTGCAGGCGTGCGCCAAGCTTCGGCAGGATGGGGTCCGCTATGAAACTGATTTCGATGGTCGCTGCGGCGGCCCTGATGGCGGCCGGCGCGGGCGCGGCGAACGCCGCGGTCACCACCTATACCAGTTCCGCCGCGTTCAACGCGGCGATCTCGGGCTTCACCACGACGGTCGAAGACTTCAGCAGCGGCACGGCGGGGCAGACCATCGCCAGCGGCGGCAGCTTCAACGGCGTCACCTATACGACCAGCGGTCCCACCCTGAATGGGACCATCATCACCAACCAGTTCAACAGCTTCAGCGGGCTGAGCCTGGGCGGCAACCAGAGCGGCGGCGCGCAATTCTTCTTCGACGGCGACAGCGTGACGGCGACGTTCGCCGCGCCGGTGTTCGCGGTGGGCGCGTTCTTCAACGTGAACGCCAATTCGGGGAACTTCGGCGTGACGGTCGGGGGCGACACCTCGTCGTCGGGCAGCGGAACCTACGACACCAGCACCTTCGTGTTCGCAGGCCTGGTGTCCGACACCAGCTTCACCAGCGCCACCTTCTTCAGCAACAGCGACTGCGGCTGCTCGGCCTCGTTCAACATCCCGGAAATCATCTCGGCGACCACGGCCGTGCCGGAGCCCGCCACCTGGGCGATGATGCTGGTGGGCTTCGGCGGCCTTGGCGCCATGCTGCGCCGCCGCCGCGAACTGACGAGCCTCGCCGCGGCCTGATCGACGTCGAAGGTCGGCGCTACTTCTTCACGGCGTCCTTCACCGAGTCCTTCACGTCGCCCACGGCGGACTTCACGCCGCCCACAACCTCGTCGTGCTTGCCCTGGCCTTTGAGCTTGTCGTTGCCGGTGAGGTCGCCGGCGGCGGACTCCACATGGCCGATGGCCTTCTGGGTCGCGCCGCTCTCGTGGCTGCGGTCGCAGGCGGCGAGGGCCGTGGCGGCCAGGGCGAGGGCGGCGGCGAGCGTGAGGCGAAGGCTGGGCATCTGATCGTATCCATGAGGTCGCCGCGGGCGTGGGCGAGAGCGTAACGGCCAAGCTTGCCGGAAGTTCAATGACGCCAGGGCGACGCCTGGCTCTGTCCATTCCAAGGTGATCGACAATTCCACGTTGTGAACCGGGTCTTCATCTTCGTGACCACAATCTCTGTCCCAGGTTCCTTTCCGGGGTGGATCATGACGGCGTTGGACGAGAGCGGGCGCAGAAGCGCCGACGGCGCGGGGCTGGAGAAGGCGGGCGCCTGGCTGATGGGGGTCTACTGGCTCGCCTTGCTGGCGGTGCTGGTCCTGGGCGGCCTGTCCGGCGGCTGAACCCCAGCCCTCCCCTGCCGTGGGTGGGGATGGGCGCTGAGCCAGACCAGGAAGACCATGAGCGCTGCGACGTGGGCGACCACCAGCGCAGCAAGACCGTAGCCGATCAACGGGCGCTTCGGGCGTGCCGCGGCGGGAGCCATAACCACACCCTAGCCTGAGCGAGGCCGCGGCGCCCCTTGACGCGCCGATCGCATTCACATAAACAGGTCTATATTATAAACTTGTTTGGATCGAGCGGTGGCGTATCGGACGCCCCGGCCCGACCGGAAAGGAGACCTGTCATGTGTCGTCTGTTTATCGCTGTGGCCGCCGTGGCGGCCCTGGTTCCCCTGGCGATGGCGACGCCTAGCCACGCCAGCACGCTCACCGAGGTGACCAGCCACGGGATCATCCTGACGCTCGGGGGCACGGATATCCCGGTGACCTACACGCCAGACGGCAAGCTCAGCGCCATGGACGGCGCGGTCACCGGCGTCTGGCGCATCGACGGCGACAAGCTGTGCACCCAGACCAACAACGATCCGGCCGAGGTCTGCGCGGTCTACCCCAGGGACAAGAAGTCCGGCGACACCTTCATGCTCGCCACGCCCACTGGCGACGAGGTGCAGATCAAGATCCGCTGAGGGGCGGACCGGGCGCTCAGGCGGAGCCAGCCGGGACCTCGGGCGTTGGGGTGAGGCGCCGCGTCTGGGCGCGTCGCCGAAAACCCGGAGAGATTGATGCGCCTGACCCTGATCCTGACCTGCGCCGCCGCCGCCCTGGCGCTGGCCGCCTGCTCCAACAAGACCCAGGACGAAGCCGCCGCGAGCGCCGACCACGCCGGCGCCGCCGCCTCTGCCGCCGCCAACGATGCGGCCGCCAACACCGCGTCGGCGGCGAAAACCGCCGACCACGCGATCGACAACGCCGCGGCGAACACTGCCGACGCCGCGGCGAAGGCCGGGCGCAAGGCTGACGCCGCCGCCGACGCCGCGGCGAAGCAGAAATAGCCCGGGCCGCCGGGCGCGCGAACGGCCGCGTGGAGGGTGCTCCACGCGGCCGTTCTGCTGTCGTGTCAGCGCCTAGAACTCCGGGTCGTAGGGCGTGTTGTCGGGATCGTATCGCCGCTCGACCGCGCTGGCGGGCGGCGCGTAGTCGCCCGCGAAGGGCGGCGGCGAGGCGTAGGCGTAGTCGGCGTACGCGCGGGCCTGGGCGATGGCGATGCGGGTCTGGCGCTGGGCGCCGCGGACGGCGGTGTCGACGCAGGAGGACGTGAGGCCCGGGCCGCCGGTCTCGCCGAGTTCCTCGCACAGCGACCGCGCGGTGTTGCGGACGCGGGCCTGCATCAGGCGCACGTCGGCGTGGCGGCGCAGGTCGAGGTCGGAGATGTCCACGGCGCGGCTCAGGGTGTCGGCGCGGCCGTCGAAACCGCGGTGACCGACGACGGTCAGTTCATCGACGGTCTGGGCCAGGCCGGGCGCGGCGGCGGCGCAAGTCAGGGCGCCGGCGCACAGGGCCAGGCCCAGACGCAGCTTGAGGGGGGTCTTCAGGGTACGCATGTTCACGGGCTCCATGGCGGGATTTCCGCGCCCCCCGCGCCCTGCCCTCCTCGCGAAGGACCGAGCCGCGGCGAATCCGTTTCGATGCGCGGCCCAACGTGGCGCGGCGGCAGGTGGTTCCGTGAAAGCGGGCGACCCGGGGCGGCGCGCCCGCCGCCCCGGGTTCCGATAGCCTATTTCTTGGCGGGCATGGCCGGCTTGGCGTCGGCGGCGGGCTTGGCGTCGGCGGACGCTTCCGCCTTCTTGGCCGCATGGTGCTTCTTGTGCGGCTTGGCCTTTTCCGGCGGGTTGGGGATCGGCTGCATCGTGCCCGCCTGGGCGAGCGCCTGGGTGGCCATGAAGGCCGTGGCGACCAGCGCCAGGCCGAGGGTCTTGAGCTTCATCTGGGTCTCTCCCATCGCGGCGGCCCGGTCGGGGGGTCGGGCTCTGCCGAGGTCAGGCTAGTCCCAAGCGCGGCCGGCGCGCTAGGGTCGACGAACGCCGGAGCCAGACCATGACCCCACGCCTCACCCCTCGCCATTTTTGGGGTCGCTCTCCTCACGGCCGCCCTCGCCACGCCGCCCGTACTGGCCGCGGAGATCAAGCTGCCCGGGATCAGCTATCAGGTGGTCAGTTCCGGTCCCGCCGACGGGGCGCACCCGACCCGGGCCGACAGCGTCTCCATGCGCTACGTGGGCCGGCTGGCGAACGGGGACATCTTCTCCACCTCGCCGGCCGACGGGACCGGGGCCTCGACCTTCCCGGTCAACGGGGTGATCCCGGGGATGAGCGCGGCGCTGCAGCTGATGCGGCCCGGCGATCACTGGAAGATCACGATGCCGCCCTATCTCGCCTACGGCCCGGGCCGACCGCTCAACACGCCCCCGCCCAATAATACGCAAGGGGGCGGGGCCGCGGCGGCCCAGGTGACCCAGAAGCGAGGCATCCCGCCGAACGCCACCCTGGTGTTCGATGTGGAGCTGTTGGCGATCCTGCCGCCCAAGGCGCCGTAACCGCGGAGGGTTACGGACCGCGTTCGGCGAACCGCGACCCTTGCGCACAGAGCTTGGACGTGGCCCCCTAGCCTCTGCCGTCGCGGCAAAGCTCACAGTTGCCAGCGGCGGTAAATCGCGCTCTTGAGAAGCGTGACGGGCGAGGTGACGTGAACGGGGCGTCTATGACACCACCCACTCAGGGCGGCCCGGAAGAGGGCGAGGAGGCTGCTGGCGACAGCGGGCGGCCGCGCAGCCGTGCGGGTCGGATCCTGGGCCTGATGGCGGCGGTAGGCTTTTCGCTGGCCATGTGGGCGTTCATCGCCATGGCCGTTCTGGGCCTGGTGCTGAAGGCCGTCGGCACTTTCAAGTAGCTGAGATTCAGCCCTTTTTGTTCGTCGAACAAAAACCAGCGCCCGCCGACGACCGTCGCCTACTTCTGCCTATTTTGTTCGACGAATGAAATTCGTCGAACGGGTGGCCCGCAAATTGAAACATTCCGACGCAGTGAGCCGTATCAGGACAGGCTCCCTTGAACGCCGGAGACTTACAGATGGCCTTTGCCGCAGTAGTCGCGCGTACCAGCCCCAACGGCACGGAGTATCTCGTGCGCAATAAGGGCCGAGCGGAGTGGGCGGCGATGTCCGTCGGCGCCGATCGCTTCGAGAACCTGCGTGAAGCCACGCGCGAAGCCATGCGGCTTCCCAGCACGCTTCGCGCCTACGCCCTCCCCGCCGAGTATTGATCCCGGGCGGATCGAAATTTAGACGCCCGGCGCGCCACCCCAGGCGCAGCCCTCCTCCCCCTGTGGGAGGAGGTGGCCTGCGAATGCAGGTCGGAGGTGGGGTCGAAAGCCCTCTCGACTGCTAAGCTGAGGCATGGACCGAAAGGCCACAATCGAAAGGGCTCGGCGACTGCGGCGCGCCCCCAGCGCGACCGAGCGCTTCCTGTGGGACCGCCTGCGTCAGCGGAGGTTGGGGGGTCTGAAGTTCCGCCGCCAGATGGCGCTCGGGCCCTACGTTCTCGACTTCGTCTGCCTGAGGCATCGCCTCGTGGTCGAGGCGGACGGGCCGTTTCACGATCCGGCACGCGACGCAGCTCGTGACGCATGGTTGCTGGCCAAGGGCTTCCGCGTCCTGAGATTCAGCAACCGCGAGATTCAGGGTTCGCCCGATCTCGTGGTCGATCGCATCCTATCGACCCTCGACGAACTGCCGCCGCGACCCAGGCTCTGAGAGACCCCACCTCCGACCCCCATGCGGGGGCCACCTCCTCCCACAGGGGGAGGAGGACGCGGTTGGGCGGCCTCGATACGGCCTAGGCGGCGTGTTGGTCTTCCCTCCTTTTGGTTTGCGGGGGGCGCAGTCCATAGGCCAGGATCGTTCCGACCCGCTCGTCTGAGAGGCGGGCGCGGGAGCGTCTTAAATGGCCGAAGCTATCCTTGAGCCCGATCTGCCGATCGTGGATCCGCACCACCACCTGTGGGACCGGCGGAACTACGCGACGCCGACCGTCGCCGAGCACCCCTTCATGACGGCGATCGCCGATGCGCGGCGCTATCTGCTGGACGAGTTGCTGGCCGATACCGGCAGCGGCCACAACGTCGTGGCCACGGTCTTCGTGGAGTGCGGGGCCATGTACAAGGCCGACGGCCCGGTGGAGATGCGGGTGGTCGGCGAGACGGAATTCGTCAACGGCGTCGCGGCCATGGCGGCCAGCGGCATCTATGGCGAGACCAAAGCCTGCGCCGGCATCGTAAGCCGCGCGGACCTGCTGCTCGGCGATGGCGTGAAGGCGGTGCTGGAGGCCCACATCACAGCCGGCGGCGGGCGCTTCCGCGGCATCCGCAACTCCGCCTCCTTCAGCGAGGACAAGGACGTGCTGGGCCCGCTCAACCGCGTGGAGGCTGGGCTCTATCTGTCCGACGCGTTCCGAAAGGGGTTCAAGCATCTCGCGCCCATGGGGCTCTCCTTCGACGCCTGGCTGCTGGAGCCGCAGCTGCCCGACGTGATCGACCTGGCCCGCGCCTTCCCCGACACCACCATCGTCCTCGACCACGTGGGCACGCCGATCGGGCGCGGCGGGTATGAGGGCAAGCTGCCGGAACGGTTCGACGTCTGGCGCGACAACATCCGCGAGCTCGCCAAGTCGCCCAAGGTGGTCGTGAAGCTGGGCGGCCTGGCCATGGCCTTCTGCAACTTCCCCTCGTTCCTCGCCGAGCCGCGCGCGCCGTCGACCCAGCTGGCCGCCGAATGGGGCCCCTACATCGAAACCTGCATCGAGGCGTTCGGCGCCGAGCGCTGCATGTTCGAAAGCAACTTCCCGGTGGACATGGGCAGCTGCAGCTACGCCACGCTCTGGAACGCCTTCAAGCACATCGCCAAGGGCGCCAGCGCGGCGGAGAAGACCGCGCTGTTCTCCGGCACGGCGACCAAGGTCTACCGGCTGGAGATCTAGGTCGGCGGCGCCCGCCGAGAGCAGCGGCGGTATCATTCACCAGATAGGCGAGCGCTTTGTTTTCATTGGCGCAATCTGCGTCAAAGGGAATGACGGTCGGCGAACATGCCTATTTAGGCCATTGCCTATTTAGGCCAAGCGCGGCTGTCATTGCGCCATCAGGACGCGTTCCTTCGCCCAAGGGTGGGGGACGTCCAGTTGGGGCGTGAGGGTTGGCGTTGGGCGTCAGAGCGTTGCTGGTCGAGGACCATCCCCTGTTCCGGGAAGGGTTCGCGGCCATGCTGAAACAGCATCGTCCGGACTGGACGCTGGAAGGCGCCGGCTCGGCCGCCGAGGCGCTGGAGGCGTTAGAGAGGCGCGCCGCGCCGGACCTGGCGATCATCGATATCCAGCTGCCCGACGTCGACGGCTTCGCCGCCGCGCGGCTGATGGCGGCCAAGGCGCCGCTGACGCCCCGGGTGATGATTTCCGGCCGTGTGGACGAGATGGCGCGGCTGCGCAGCCGCGACTGCGGCGCGTCGGGCTTCATCTCCAAGGCCTGGATGGCCGAGCGGGTGATCGCCATGCTGGAGATCGTGCTGGAGGGCGGCCTGGCCTTCGATCCGCCGGACGAGGCGGCCGCGGCGGCCATGCTGACCACGCGTCAGCTCGAGGTGCTGACGCTGCTGGCCGACGGGCACTCCAACAAGGCGATCGAGCGGGTGATGAGCATCGCGCCGCGCACCGTGCGCGCCCACCTGACCGAGATCTTCAACCTGCTGGAGGTCGACGGACGACTGCAGGCGATCCTCAAGGCGCGGCAGCTGGGCCTGGTCGGGTGACCGCCGAGGCGGTGGCGGACGCCGGAGGTCTGCGCATCGACCCGGTGCGGGCCGAATGCATCCGCACCCTGTTCCGCCAGATCCCCAACAGCTTCGCCGCCGCCGGCGTGGTGACGATCTACATGGTGGCCACGGCCGCCCCGTTTCACGAGTGGCCGAAGATCTGGGGCTGGCTGGCGGTGCAGCTCTCGACCCAGGCCTTCCGGCTGTGGCTGGTGGCGCGCTACCGGCGCATCCCCGCCCACGACGACGGCGTACGCCTTGAAGGCGCGGCGCGGCTGAACACCCTCTACATGCTGATCGCCGGCGTGGTCTGGGGCTCCACCGCCTTCCTGTTCATGGACATCCACCAGCCGGTCACTGTGGCGCTGACGCTCTGCGGACTCTACGGCATCTCCGGCGGCAGCGTGCCGGGCAACGCCTATAACCCTCAGGGCCTCTACGCCTTCGTTGGCGCGATCTTCGGCCTGTTCATGATCCGTATGCTGAGTATTGGCCAATACGGGTATGACATCCTTGGCCTGGCCTCGATCGGCTACTCGCTGATCATGGTGGGGTTCTGCCGTGTGCAGAACCGCGAGCTGAAGGAGGGCTTCGCGATCCGTTTCGAGAACAGGCGGCTGCTGGCCGCTCTGGAGGTGGAGAAGGCCGAGGCCGAGGCGGCGCGTGGGCGGGCGGAGCGGGCGAACCTCGCCAAGTCGCAATTGCTGGCCGCCGCCAGCCACGACCTGCGCCAGCCGCTGCATGCGCTGTCGCTGTTTTCCGGGTCGCTGCAGTCCCTGGCGCTGGACGACGAGGCCAAGGACGTGGCCAGCCGCATCCAGTCGAACGTCGCGGCCATGGAGAAGCTGTTCAACGGCCTGCTGGACATCTCGCGCCTGGAGGCCGGCGTGGTGGAAAACCATCGCGAGCCGGTGTCCTGCCAGGACCTGTTCGATCGGCTGGCCGGCTATTTCGATCCGGTGGCCGAGGCGCAGGGCCTCGACCTGCGGTTCCGCGACACCGAGCTGTGGGTGGACTCCGATGCCGCGCTCACCGAGCAGATCTGCGTGAACCTGGTGACCAATGCGCTGCGCTACACACGGCATGGTGGCATACTGGTCGCGGCCCGCAGACGCGGCGGTCAGGTGGCGATCGAGGTGTTCGACACCGGCCTGGGCATCGCGCCCGAGGATCAGGCGCGGATCTTCGACGAGTTCGTGCAGGTGGGAAATCCGGAGCGCGACCGCAGCAAGGGGCTGGGTCTTGGCCTGGCCATCGCGCAGCGCCTGGCGCACCTGCTGGGCAGCCGCATCGAGCTCAGGTCGGAGGTCGCGCGGGGCTCGCACTTCAGCCTGTCCCTCCCGGCCGCCGAGCCCTCCGCGCGGACCGAGGCGGCGCCGACGCCGGACCTGATGCAGGGCCTGAAACTGCTGCTGATCGACGACGACGCCATGGTGCGCGAAGGCGCCGGGCGGCTGCTCGGCCAATGGGGCGTGCAGGCGGCGCTGGCGGCGGATCTGGCCGAGGCCGAGGCGCTGGTGGAGAGCGGCGTACGGTTCGACATCTGCCTGACCGACTACCGCATGCCGGGGCCGGTCGACGGGCTGCAGGCGATCGCGCGGTTGCGGGCCCTGGCTGGCGGGCCCAGGGCCTTCTGCCTGGTCACCGGCGACATGAGCGCCGAGGTGCTGGCGCAGGCCGATGCGGCGGGCGCGCCGATCATCCACAAGCCGCTGCACCCGGCGCGGCTTCGGGCGCTGCTGAACCACCTGCTGGCCGACGCCGCCGTTCCCGCGGCTTGAGTCCCGGACCTCCCTGGCCAGGGTTGCACGGGGTTGCAATTCGGCGTTTCGGCGTGCGTGCTTAACATTTGTTATTCAACTTAGCCGCGAATTACCCACCGATGCCGGATTCGATTTCAGGATCATGCCGCATGGCTGTCATCGAATTCCGCGTGAAGAGGACCCTCGCCGGCTGGGTGGTGGAGAGCGCCTCGACCTATGGGCCGTTCGTCGCCAAGGACCAGGCGATCGATCTGGCGCGCGGCATGATTTCGGCCGTGCGCGCCACCGGCAAGGAGGCCGAGTTGATCGTCGAGGGCGATGCGCCGCCGGCGGCGTCGGCCTGACCGATCAGGCGGCGGGCGCCTGGGCCACGGGCTGACGGCGCGCGGGGAGGTCGGCGACCGCCGCCGCCTCGCCCTCACGACGCTGCAGCGGGCGGACGTCGCCCTGGGCCACCTGGCGGTAGCGGGCGATGTAGATCGGGGCGGCGGCCATCAGCACGCCGGCCATGTCGGCGAACATGTGCGGGGCGGAGAGTTCGCGGCCCGCAAAGCAGGGCGCGACGCCCGCGCCCAGCACCAGCCAGCTGGACACCATCAGGATGTCGCCCCGACGGATGAACGGAAGGGCGGCATAGGCCCCGGTGGTGATCCCGTAGAAGGTCAGCACGTGGACGGTCACCAGCCACGGCGGCCCCACGGCCCGCAACGACAACATCAGCACAAGGATGATCGCGATGCTCAGCACCGCGACAGCTGAGCCGAAGCGCAGGATCGGGAACGGGGAGATCGAGAACACCGGTCAGACTCTCGCGGGCCATCATTTGAAGGCGATCGCGCGGTCTTAGGCCCAAGCCTCTCAATTCAGGGTGAATTTTGTTGGTTAGCAGGGGCTGAACCGCGGCCGTCTCCCCTCGGCGGCGCGGGGATGGCGGATCGGCCACGGCGCTTGCCGTGGGGCCGCCGGGGTCTGTAGGGATATCGCCATGCCCCCGGTGACCGACATCGCCGTCTACCAGAAGCTCTCGGAAATCGCCGACGAGCTGGACCAGATGGCGGCCGAGGGCCCAAGCCTGGTCGGCGACGCGGCGCTGGGGACCGCGGCGCGCACGGTGCGCGGCATGGCCAGCGCCGTCTATCAGCACATCATGGCGACCGGCGACGAGAAGCGCGACAGCTGAGGCTTGCGCCTCTCCCCCGCGAAGCGGAGAGGGAGAGGAGGCGCTATTCGGCGGCGATGCCCTGGGCGGCCATGAGCTCGGCCTCGGTCGCCTGCAGGAGGTCGGCGAGCTGCCAGTAGGCCTGGCCCCAGGCGTCCAGGATCTGCGGCGTCGCGGCCTCGCCCAGCACGTCGGAGATGGCGCCGAGCAGAGCCGTGGCCACCGGGGCGTAATGCTGCGGCCGCACGTGGCTGCGCACGTGGCGCTGGGCGATGGCCGCGACGGCGCCGGCCAGCGGCGTCAGGTCCTCGATGTTCTCGGCATAGGCTACGACGGCCATGGCCAGCGCCCGGGGCTGGGCGCCGTTCGGGCCGTGGTGGTCCTGATTGAAAAGGGCGCGGATCTCGGCGTCCTCGAACAGGCGCTCGTACATCCGGGTGGTGATCGCGACACCGTGGACGCGCAGCGCCGGGACGGTGGCCTTCACGGTCGCCATGGCGGCCGCGGAGAGTTGGGTTTTCATGGTCTTGGGGGAATCCGATTTTGGCGTGGCCGTGGCGGATAGGGGAGAACCGTGGTTCTCTCAAGCGGCTTAGCCGGGCACGAGAAAACTTCGCATCAGAGGCGGCGGCCCGGCCTGAACCGAGGGGAAACGACCATGAAGACCATGATGATCGCCGCCGCGACGGCCGGGCTGGTTCTGGCCGCCGGCGCGGCGCGCGCCGACGGGCCGCCGGCCAATCTAAAGCCCGCCAAGGTGGACGGCGCGGGCCTGAACGTCATGGACCTGGAGGCCCAGAAGACCTGGTACGGCGCCAAGCTGGGCATGACCCTGATCACCACCATCAAGGCGGCCGACGGATCCCCGCGCGAATACATCATGGGCTACGGCGGCTCGCCGGACGCGGCGATCGTGGCCCTGCTGAAGTCGCCGACGCGCCAGCCGGGGCCGAACGCCATGGGCCGGATCATCCTGGGCGTGCCCAACGCCAAGGGGCTGGCCGACTGGCTGGCCACGCAGGGCGTCCCCAACCGGCAGGTGATCGCCAACGTCGCCTATTTCATCGCCGATCCGGAGGGCAACGCGATCGAGCTCTACACGGCGCCCAAGCCCTAAGGCGGAGGCGATGTCCGCCAACCGCCTCGTCCCGCTGCTCCTGGTCGTCATGATGATCGCCATGGAGAGCTACGCCGGGCGCCTGCAGCGCAAGGACGCGGCGCGGCGGGACAACGGCAGCCTATACGTCATCTACTTCCTGCAGATGGCCGGGTTCAGCGCGGCGTTCGGCCTATGGGGCTCGGGCCATGCGCCCGCGCCGCGCCTGGGCGCCTGGGCGCTGTGGGCCGGTGCGGCGGCGGCCCTGGCCGGGATGACGCTGCGGGTCTGGAGCGTGCGCACCCTTGGCCAGTATTTCACCTACATCGTCAGGGTGAGCGCCGATCAGCAGGTGGTGGAGACCGGCCCCTATCGGCTGATCCGGCACCCGTCGTACACGGGCGGCGTGCTGACCGGGATCGGCATCGGGCTGTCGATGCGCTTCGCCCTCGCCCCGCTGCTCATCGGCGGCGCGATGCTGGCGAGCTATCTGATCCGCATCCAGGTCGAGGAGAAGGCGCTGGCCGAGGGGATCGGCGAGCCGTACCGCGCCTACATGACCCGGACCAAGCGGCTGATTCCCTACCTCTGGTGACGCCTGTGCTCCTGCCAAGCTCGGTCACAGAAGCGCCGAACTGCGGCGGAAGGCTGCGGGCGGGTGGGCGTATCGGGGAGCTGGCATGACACCCTTCCGCAATGACGACGGCAATCCCTTCGCCCGGGACACGCCGTGGCCGAAGATGCCGCAGACGCCGATCCGCCTGGGCGCGCTGCCCAAGGCGGCGCCGTCGCCGCCCGCCGCGCCGCCGCCGCCCGCGACGCCGCCGAGCCCGGTGCGCGGGTTCGCGGTCGAACCGGACACCTTCGCCCTGCCGCAGGTGGCCGCGCCCCCGGCGCCGGTTCGCGAGCCCGAACCCGTCGCCGAGCCGGTGGTTCAGCCGGCGGCGCAGATGGCCGTTGAGCCGCCGCTGGTCGCCCCGATCGCGGTGCGGCGTGCGCCGAGGCCTCGGGCCGAGCCTCGGCTGACGCCGTTGATCGCCGCCGGCGCCGTGCTGGCCGGCGGGATCGGCGCGCTGTTCCTGATGCTGGGCGTGCGCGCCGGACCGAAGCCGGCGGCGCCGGTTGCGGCGGCGTCGAGCGGTCTGGCGGTGGGCGAACTGGTCGGCGGTGAGGCGCCGCCGCGAGCCGCCGCGGCGATCTCCGCGCCCCTGCCCGTCGCTCCGCGCCCCGTCAGCCCCCCGCCGCCAAAGCCTGCGCCGGTGCGGACGGCGGCGCTTGCGCCGTCGCGCCAGGCGGTTCCGCCGCCGCGGGCCCCGGCCGCCGCCGCCGCGCCACAGGAGGCGGCTGATCCGCCGCCGGTCCACCTCGACGTTCCGCCGCAACCGGCGCCCGCGTCGGAACGGCCCTACGTCCGGCCCGCCGCGCCCAGTCCGGACGCCCCGCTCCCCCGCCACATCCCCGATCCCGGCTGACCCCGGCCGACCCTGACGGGAACCTGAACGAGGGCTCCCGGTTGGGGTTCAGGCGACCTCGTCAGAATGACGCACGTCGGGGCCGAATTGGAGGACAAGGATGAGAAAGCTGCTTTACGCCACCGTGGCGCTGGCTGCGCTGGCCGCGCCCCTGGCGATATCCGGGACGGCCGCGGCCCAGCCCGGCGAACGCCACGACGATCGCCAGGAGCTGCGCGACGACCGGCGCGACCTGCGTCACGACCGGCGCGACGCCAACCGCGATGGCCGCGTCGGGCCCGCCGAACACCGCGAGCTGGCCCGCGACCACCGCGAGATCCGCGACGACCGCCGCGACCTGCGCTACGACCGCGCCCGCGCCGAGAGCTGGCGGGGCCGGACGGAGTGGCGCGACTTCCGCGGCGTGCGATCCGGCTACTGGTACGCACCCGGCTACGGCTATCGCCCGATCGGCCACTACGGCTGGGCGCGGGGCCGCTACGTGCCGGTGAACTACCGCGGCTACTACGTGCAGGACTGGGGCTACTATGGCCTGCGTCCGCCGCCCCCCGGCTACCGCTGGATCTACGCCGACGGCAACTTCGTGCTGATGGCCGTGGCCACCGGCCTGATCGCCGACCTGGTGCTGCACGGCTATTAGGCGACTGGTTCCCCTCCCCTACTGTTTGGGGAGGGGTTCCCCTGTCCGAGACGCCCGCTAAGGTGCGGCGCAAATCCGGGAGGGGACTCAATGCGGCTTTCAGTACTTCTGGCGGGTGTCGCCCTGGCGTGCGTCCTGCCGGCGCTGGCGCAATCGCAGACTCCGCCCGGGTCCGACCCGGCGATTCCGCCCGCGCCCAAGCCCGCACCGCCGATCCCCTCGCCGATCCCGCCGATCGCTGCGCCCGGCCGCGTGCTGCTGGGGACCAAGGACGTGATGCGCCACATCGTCAATCCGGCGGCGGAGGCCTTCTGGGCGCGCAGCGGCGAGATCGACGACGAAAAGGGCGCCAACGACCGCACGCCCAAGGACGACGAGAACTGGAAGATCTCGCTGGATAGCGCCGCCCAGCTCGTCGAGGCCGGCAACCTCTTGCAGATGGAAGGCCGCGCGCGCGACCCGAACGGGCCGTGGATGAAGTATGCGATCCAGCTGACCAACGCGGGCCTGGCCGGCATGGCCGCGACCCAGGCCAAGAACCACGACAAGACCTTCGATGCTGGCAGCGCCATGTACGACGCCTGCTACGGCTGCCACGGCCGCTATATCCCCCGGCCCAAGGACAGCCTCTACAAGCATGACATCGACAAGGACCTCGAAGCCGCGGGCAAGCCGAAGTAAGGCTACGGCCATGCGACACACACCCTGGATTCTCGCCGCCGCCCTGGCGCTGGCCGCCGGCGGTCCCGCCGCCGACGCCGCCAAGCCGGTCGGCTGGGCGAAGCTCGCCGACTGCGCGGCGCTCTATCGCGTTAACGCGCGCCTGGGCCTCGCTGACCGACCGGCGCCCATGACGGCCCAGATGAGCGAGGTGGGGAACGACTACGCTCGGGCCGCCGTCTTGCGCTACGCCCAGCAACGGAAAGCCTCGCCGGTGGCCGCGCAGCACGCGGTCGACGCGCGGATCAAGGCGGGGCTGGAACGGCTGGCAGGGCGCCCCCCACGCGCGGCGGTCGAGAAGCAGATCGACAAGTGCCCGCAGGTGGACGGCTGAGAACGTCCATGAACGCGAGCAAGCCCAAGGCCGCCCACAGCTGGGGCGAGTTGATCAACGAGATCGGCGTCATCGTGCTGGGCGTGCTGATCGCCCTTTCCGCCGCGCAGGGCATCGAGCTGCTGCGCTGGCGCCAGCAGGTGAGCGACGCGCGCCAGGCGATCCGCGGCGAACTGCTGGACGACGCGGCCAGCGCCTTTCAGCACCGGGCGATCTTCAAGTGCAATTCGCAGGCGCTGAGCCAGCTGCGCCTGGACCTGCTGAAGAGCGGCCCGGCGTGGAAGGGACGGCCCGTCCACTATGACGCGCTCGCCCTGCCCTGGAGCACATCGGCCTGGCGCACGGCCGAGACCTCCGGGGCGCTGGCGCACATGCCGGCCGAGGAGACCGGCGGCTTCGCCCGCGCCTATCAGGTGCTGCCCACCCTCACCGAGCTGGAGGCCCGCAGCCAGGACGACGCCGCCGATATCGACCTTTTGGCTTACGACCAGAGCCTGGGGGACGGGGCGCGCGGGCGGATGCTGGCGGCGATCGGGCGGGCCGAGCGCCAGAACGTCCTGTTGGCCCAGGGGACCCGCCAGTTCCTGAACCAGAGCGCCCTGGTGGGCGTCAGCCTGCCGGACGGCGCCAAGCAGAAACTGCAGGCCCGGTTCGGCGCCGAAGGGAGCGACTGTTACACCCCGCCGAAGGCCGACTAGGCGCTCCGGCGCGCGCTCGCCAAGCCGCGGGGTTTGGCGGATAGTCCAGGCAGGGCTGCACACAAACAAGCCGGGGAGGAACGGGCATGGGTCTCAATCGCAGGCAGGCGATGGCGGGCGGCGCGGCGGCCATGGCCGGCGGCGTCGCGCTGATGGCCGGACGCGCGCGGGCGGCGCTCGCGACGGCGCCGCCGGAGAGCGTCGGATTCTCCAAGGCCGGGCTGGCCGGGCTGAACGCCGGCATGCACGGACTGGTTGACACCCAGAAGCTGGCCGGCGTGACGACGCTGGTCGCGCGGCACGGCAAGATCGTGCACTTCGACGCCTACGGAAAGCGCGATCTCGATAGCGGCGCGCCGATGGAGAAGGACACCATCTTCCGCATCGCCTCGATGACCAAGCCGACCATCGGCGTGGCGATGATGATGCTGTGGGAGCAGGGCAAGTGGAAGCTCTCCGACCGGCTCGACCAGCACATCCCGGAGTTCAAGGGCCTGAAGGTGAAGGCCAAGGACGGCGCGCTGCAGGACCTGAAGTCGCCGCAGACCATGGCCCAGGTGATGAGCCACACCGCCGGCTTCGGCGTGAACGCCGACTACCAGGACCGCGGCTGGCGGCGCGGCGACCTGCAGACGATGATCGACGATCTCGGCAAGCTGCCGCTCTACAGCCAGCCGGGGACCGACTGGGCCTATGGCCCGTGCGTCGATATCCAGGGCTACCTGGTGCAGAAGCTGTCGGGCCAGCCGCTGGACGTGTTCATGCAAAGCCAGTTGTTCGGCCCGCTGGGCATGGTCGACACCGGCTTCTGGCAGCCGGCGGCCAGCGCCGGGCGGATCGCCAAGGTCAACACCTACAAGGACGGCAAGATCGTCACGGCGCCCACCCAGGGCGACCCGACGAAGAAGCCCTCGTTCCTCTCCGGCTCTGGCGGGCTCACCTCGACCACGGAGGACTATTACAAGTTCTGCCAGATGGTGCTGAACGGCGGCCAGGCGAACGGGCGTCGGTACATCAAGGCCGACACCGTCAAGCTGATGCGCACCTCGGTGCTGCAGCCGGGCGTGATGGTCGACCTCTATGGCCCCGACCAGCCCGGTCTGGGTTTTGGCCTCGACTTCGCGGTGATCGAAGACCCGAGCAAGGTGCCGACGCCGCAGGGCAAGGACACCTTCTACTGGGGCGGCGCCTTCGGCACCTGGTTCTGGCTCGACCCGACCAATGACCTGGTGTTCGTGGGCATGATCCAGAACATCAACGGCAGCGTGCCGGGCGCCGGCACGCCGGCGGTGCGGTCGCTGAGCCCGCAGCTCACCTACGCCGCGCTCACCGACCGGGCGAAGTGACGCCACGGGGCGCTTGAACCACGCCCTCAATGGCCTAGTCTGACGGTCCGGGTCGACGCGGGCGCCCGGTGCAGACGCTTCCGCGTCCAAGGCCCGCTCCTCAAGCGACCGGCGCAGGCCGGCGAGGAGCGTGGGATGAGACCTTCAAGCGCCTATCGAGTGGCTATTGTCTGGCGCGGCGACGCGCAGGCGCGGGCCGAAGCGTCGGCTGAGACCAGCCGGCTGAGCGCCATCTTCGCGGCCCTGGCGGAGCGCGGGATTGTGGCCGAACCCTGCGTCTGGGATGACGCCCTGGAGGACGCGGTGCGCCACCAGCTGGCCGGCGTCGACGGCGTGCTCGTCTGGGTCGATCCGATCTCCACCCAGACCGGCGCGCGGCGCGCCGGCCTCGACGCCCTGTTGCGGGAAGCCGCCGCGCGCGGGGTCCTTGTGAGCGGTCATCCCGACGTGCTGGCCAAGATGGGCGTGAAATCCGTGCTGCATGCGACCCGCGAGCTCGGCTGGGGCAGCGACACGGCGTTCTACGAGACCCAGGCCGGCTTCGCCGCGGGCTTCCCGCCGCGACTGGCGGCCGGACCGCGGGTGTTGAAGCAGAACCGCGGCAACGGCGGCATCGGCGTCTGGAAGGTCGAGGCCGCGGGCGGCGGGATTGCGCGCGTTCAGGAGGCCAGGAGCGGAATCGAGCCCCGCGTCATGCCGTTGGCCGACTTCATCGCCGAGCGCGCGACCGACTTCGCGCCGGCCGTGGGCGGCCTGGTGGAGCAGCCGTTCCAGGCGCGCCACCTGGAGGGCATGATCCGCTGCTACATGGCCGGCGATCGCGTGGCGGGCTTCGGCCACCAGATGGTTCGCGCGCTGGCGGCGCCGGAAGACGGCCCGGCCAGTCCGCGCCTCTACTCCGGTCCGGACGATCCGCGCTTCCAGCGTCTGCGCGCGGCGATGGAGCGCGACTGGACGCCGGGCCTGGCGCGGCTGTTGGCGATCGCGCCGGATGACCTGCCGGTGATCTGGGACGCCGACGTCCTGCTGGGCCCGAGGACCGCCGATGGCCACGACGGCTATGTGCTCTGCGAGATCAACGCGAGGTCGGTGTTCCCCATTCCTGACGAGGCGCCGGCCGCCCTGGCGAAGCTGGCCCTCGACCGCCTCTCGTCCCGGCGTAAGGTGACTGCCAATCCATGACCCAGCCCCCAAAGGAGACTTCCATGTCGAGCCCCAAGATCGATCGCCGCCTGTTGCTGGGCGGCATGGCGCTCGCCGCCGGCGCCGCCGCGGCGACCGCGGCCCCGGCCCAGACCGCGCCGTTCGCACCGCAGCCCGCGGCCCTGCCCTTCGATCCAAAGGGGGTCGTCGGCCTGTCGGAAAAACTGCTGACCAGTCACCACGACAACAACTACGTGGGCGCGGTGAAGCGGATCGCCGCGATCCGCGGCGAGTTCGCCAAGCTGGACCTGGCCACCGCGCCTGGCTTCCTGGTCAACGGCCTCAAGCGCGAGGAGCTGCTGGCCTGGAATTCCATGGTCCTGCACGAGGTCTATTTCGCGGGCCTGGGCGCGGCCGCCGCGCCGGCGCCGGCGCTGGCCCAGCAGGTCGAGCGCGACTTCGGTAGCCACGACAAGTGGGCCGCCGAGTTCTCCGCCATGGGCAAGGCGCTGGGCGGCGGCTCCGGCTGGGTGCTGCTCACCTGGAGCCCGCACGACCGGCGGCTGGTCAACACCTGGGCGTCGGATCACACCCAGACGCTGGCCGGCGGCACGCCGCTGCTGGCGCTCGACATGTATGAACATGCATACCAGATGGACTACGGCGCCAAGGCTGCCGCCTACGTCGACGCGGTGATGAAGGTGCTGTCCTGGGGCCGCGCCAACGAAGCGTTCCGCAAGGCCAGCGCCTAGGCCTCAGGGCGCCGGGCGGAAGACCAGGATCGCGGCGTCCCGGCTGCCCGCCTGCGCGCGCGCCGCGACGAACAGCCGGTCGAGCTGCGGCGCGAAGACCCCGGTGCGCGCGCCGGGGCGCGTGGCCACGCGCGCGACGGGTGCGTAGCCCTTCGCCGACGCCTCGAGCACGTCGATCGCGCCGCTGCCGCAGATGACGTAGATGCGGTGTCGCGGCGCATCGACGAAGACGTCGTCGGCGTCGGCGCAGGTGGATATCGCCTGACGACGCGCGCCGGTGGCGAGGTCGAGGATCGCGAGCGTGGGCGGCAACCGATAGACGGTGGCGATCACTCCGGCCTTCGGATCCAGGGCCAGCGGATAGTTGGCGCTCAGCCACCCGTTGGGCCACACCGCGACCTGTCGGCCGGCCGCGAGATCAAGAACATGGACGCCGCGGGCGCCGGGTACGTTGACGTAGGCGCGGCCGCCTTCGAGTTGAAAACCCTCCGGGTGGCCCGGCAGGGGAATCCTGACGACGAGCTTGCGGCTCGCGGGGTCGATGACGGCCAGGGCGCCAGAGCCGACACCCACGACCAGGCGGCCGGTGAGACCGTCGAGGCGCAGGTTGTCGGCATCGTCGCCCAGCGCCAACGCCCCGATGGGGGCGAGATCGGCGGCGCGGAAGAGCCGCACCGCGCCATCGCCGCCGCCGGCCACCGCCAACTGATCCTGCGCCGGCAGGTAGGCCAGGCCCTGCGGCTCCTTCAGCCCGCTGATGCGTCCGAGCACCGCCCCGCTCTTCAGGTCGAGGGCGTCGACCGAGCCATTGCCCAGCTCGGCCACGAACAGGCGGCCATGCGCCACGTCGACGGCCAGGTGATCGATGCGGCCAGCGACGTTCTTCAGGACAAGGGTGCGTTCGAGCGTCAGGGGCGCGGCCTGGCCGTGGGCGGAGGGCGGGCCGCATCCGCAGAGAATGGCCGACAGGGCCATCGCCAGCGAGGCGCGGACGCCGGCAGGCTGGGTCAAGCGGGGCATCAGCAGCTCCCTCTCTTTCGCAGCTCAGCCAGCAGATCATCGACCCGTGTCGCCAGGGCCGCCTTGGCGCCGGCATAGTCGCTGTTCCACGACGGGATGTCCCACACCCGCGCCTGCCGCAGCTGCGGCGCCTGTGCGGCCTCGTCGAAGACGATCACGATGTCGGCCCGCTTGAGGTCAGCGTCTTGCAGCGCGAGGGCGGGCTCGGCGGCTGGGTTGACGCCATCGGCCGCAAGCGCGCCGGCCAGGGCGGGCGAGACGTGATCCTCGACATGCAGGCCGCGCGAGCGGACGTCGACCGCCACGCCCGCCTTGGTCGCGCGAGCTCTCAGCGTCTCGCGCGCGATCGCGCTCTTCACGGTTCCGGCCGGACAGACGAACAGCACGCTCGGCGGCGCGCAGGGCTTCGCCAGGGCGACGCCGGGGCTGGCGAGGAACAGCGCGCCGAGGAGCACACGGCGACGGTCGGTCAGCGCAACGCTGGGCGGATAGGTCATGGCGCGGTCTCCATAGTGGAGCTGCGCGGTGGTTGGGCCGAGGGCCTAACCGGGACACCGCTTGATCCCGCCGCCCGGGTCTAACTTCGAGGCCGGTGAAAGGCAACGGGCGTCGCGCTGGCGGCGGCCCGCGCCGCCTGAACGGCCTACTTCTTGACGGTGAAGGCGAAGGTGCCGTCGGTGTTGTGATCGTCGGCGGTGTGCATTTTCCACGACACCTTGTAGGCGCCGGGACGCAGCGGCGCGGAGAAGGCGACGGTGACCTCGCGCTTGTCCTTGTCGCCGAGCGCCAGGGGACCGATGGGCGCGGGCGCGCCGCCGGGGCCGGTGACGGTCACGCTGGAGGCGGCCGGCACGATGGTCTCGGAATAGTGCAGCACCAGGGTCTGGGGCGAGGCGACCGTCGCATGATCCTTGGGCGTGGAGCTCAGCAGGCGCGCGTGGGCGCTGGCCTGGCCGGCGATGAGCGCGGCGGCGGCGGCGATGATGAGAACGTTGCGCATGAGGGTTTCCTCTTTGGACGGAGACTGGCGGAAAGGTGTGGCGGAACTTAGCTGAACGAGATCAGAACCCGTACGACAGGGTGAAGCGCGCGGAGCGCGGCTCCTCCGGGTGGACCTGATAGCACGACGACAGCTGGGCGGTGTCGCAGTCGGGCGCGGCGCCGCCGGGCGCGATCCGCGTCTGGTAGAAGTAGGCCGAGCTGTTTCCGTGGCTGTCGGCCAGGTTGAAGACGCTGAGTGTGGCCTTCAGGTGCTCGTTGACCTGCAGGCTGACGTCGAGGTTGATCTCGCTGTAGCCGTTGTCCTTCGGGTTCTCGTCGCCGTCGCTGATCGGATAGGCGCCGAGCTTGCGCCACTGGAGGCCGCCGGACCACGGTCCGAGGCCATTCACCAGGACGCCGAACGAGCCGATGAAGCTGGGCGCGTTGGCGATCGCCGTGCCGTTCAGGTCGAACAGGGCCAGCGTCGCCGCCGAGGCGCGGTATTGCGCGCGCGAGAAGGCCAGGTCGGTGTTGAACTCCAGCCAGCGATAGGGCCGGAACTGGGCCGAGATCTCCACGCCCTGGCGGCGGCTGGGGGCGCTGGCGGTGTCCTCGCCCTCGTCGGCCACGTAGCGCTGCTCGGATTCGAAGTCCTCGCGGAACAGCGCCACCTGGACGCTGGTCTTGGGAATCAGGTCGGTGCGCAGGCCGACCTCGAAGCCATCGGCGGGCGCCATCAGCGGCGTGCGGCCGAGCAGGCCCGGCTGGCCCTCGCCCGGCACCGTGCCGAACACGCCGCGCACGTCCTCGGAGTGGAAGCCGCGCCCGCCGCTCAGGTAGACCTCGGTCTTGTAGAACGGGCCGATGGCGATGTTGCCCTTGGGCTGTAGCAGGGTCTGCGACGTGGCCCCGGAGAACCCGGTCGTGAAGCTGTGGTCGCGGGCGTGATAGACCTCCTCGCGCAGGCCCACGGTGGTGCGCAGCCAGTCGCTCCAGAACACCGTCGTCTCGGCGAAGACCCCGAGGTCGTTGAGGCGCACGTTGTCGGCGGTGCAGGCGCCGCCCAGCGCCTTGAAGGCCACCGCCTGGCCGGGGTCCGTGTGGGCGTCGGCGGGGGCCGGCAGCTGGCCGGGCGTCGGCTCGGCCGGGATGGCGATGTTGCAGTAGTCCAGCACGTGGCGCGCGAGCGTGTGGCGCCGGTCGATGAACTCGCGGTCGTAGCGATCGTGGAAACCGACCCGGCCCTCGATGTCGACCGTGCCGATATGGAAGCGCCGCGTCGCCAGGCCGTTCAGGCCCAGCGTGGTGCGGGTCTCGTCCTGCTGTTCCTGGTCGCCGTTCACCGGGTCGAACAGGAAGTGGGTGAAGTTGTTCCACAGCGTCATGCGCGAGTGGATGGCGTAGCTGTCGAGCTTCACCGTCCAGCGGTCGCCGCCGGTCGCGTAGTGGCCCGAGAGGCTGAGGCGTTCGGAGTCGCTGCGGTCGGTGGGATCGAGGGTGCCGAACCGGCCGATCGCGCCTGAGTCGATGGCGCGGGCCGGCTGGTCGGTGAGGAGGCCGCCGGCGCTCTTGTAGTAGAGCGCGGTGAGCGCATAGCCGTCGGCGGGCTCGCCGTGGCTGTAGCGGGCGGCGGCCACGTATTTGCGGAAGTCCTCCGGCGGCGACCACGGCCCGTCGAAGTGCGACGTGCTGCCGGCGACCCACAGCCGGTCGTTCGCCCCGAAGTGCATCGTGCCGCCGGCGTAGAGCTCCTGGTCGCGCTCGGCGCCCACGGTGGCCGCGACCTCACCGGGCAGGTCGTCGATCAGCCGTACCTGGGTGGCGCCCACGGCGCCGAAGTCACCCACCTGGGCGTAGTAGGGGCCCTTGGTGTAGTCGAGCCCGCCGACGATCTGCGGGATCAGGAAATTCTGGTCGGAATAGCCCTGGCCGTGGGCGTTGGTCGGCCGGTTCACCGGCATGGAGTCCACGAAGCTGGCGAAGTCGGTGCCGTGGTCCAGATTGAAGCCGCGCAGCAGGTACTGGTTGGCCTTGCCCTCGCCGGAATGGATGGTCACCACCAGGCCCGGCACGGTCTCGTAGAGCTGGCCCACGCGGAAGATCGGCCGCAGCTCCACCTCTGTGCGGGTGACCGCGCCCTGGCTGGCGGTGTCGGCCTTACCCAGCAAATCGGTGCGCGAGGCGGTGACCACGACTTCGCCGACCTGATTGACCTTGGGCACGGCGGCGTCCTCGGCCTCGGCGGCGCAGGCGGTGGAAGCGATCGCGGAGAGGGCCGCGGTGGCGAGCAGCAGGCGGCGGAATAGCCGCGGGGACGCTGAAATCACTGACATCGAAATGAGTCCGGAAAGCCTCAGGTGGAACGGAAGCGTTGGCGCAGTTGGTGAAGGTCGAGGCCGATGCGACGCCAGGCGAGCCAGACGCCCGTGCCGACGCCGAACGCGACGGGAATGAGCAGGATCAAAACGCCCGCCGCCCAGACCGGGCCCTGGCGCCAGCCGGGCACGAAATCGAAGCGGTGCAGGCCCTGGTGCAGCCAGCGATAGCCCTTGGCCCGGGCGTCCATCTCGGCCAGCAGGGCGCCGGAGCGCGGGTCGAGGTAGGCGCGGCGGCCGTCGGCCAACAGCACGCGCCAGGCCGGCAGGGTCACGGGCTCGTGGTGGCTGAAGTAGTAGGCGTCCTCCGTCGTGATCGGACCTTGGGCGGCGACCGCGCCCAGCCGGCGCCCGGCGGCGGCGAGATCGGCCGGGCTGAGCGGCGCCGGGCGGCCGGCCGCGTCGAGGCGGGTGTCACCGGCCAGCACGAAGGCCTGGCCGTTGAAGGGCGCGAGCTTCACCTGAGCGACGGTGGGCACGTGCGCGGCGGCGGCCTCCAGCGCGGCGCGCACATCGGCGAAGGCCGGTGGGGGGCCGGCGATCCGATCGGCGGCGGGGTCGCCGGGGCTCTCCAGGAAGCCCCAGGGGTTCATGGAGACCAGGCCTGAGACCACCCAGGTCAGCGTCAGCACGCCGGTCGCGAGACCCGTGAGGTGGTGCCAGGTCATCAGGCCCCGGAACGGCGAGAGGCGCTTGTCGCCGAACGGGCGCCAGGACATCAGGCCCAGGTAGAGCCCCACGACGGTGAGGAACGTTCCGGCCAGGGAGGTCCAGATCACCACCTGGCTCCAGAGCTTCGCATCCTGGCGCAGGATCGTCGGGTAGAGCCAGTGGGGCACCGCGCCCAGCCAGTTCCAGAACCGCGACGTGGCGGTGGTGCGCTGCACGACCTGGCCCGAAACCTGCGACACGTAGAGGTCGGTGTCCTTGGGATCGGCGAGCCGGATGCGCCAGAACGGCCGGGCGCGATTTAACTCGCCGCTCACCGTCCACTGGTCGCGGATGACCACGTCGACCGCGGCCGGAAGGGCCCAGGGCTCGGCGACGGCCAGGGCCTCGAGGCGGCTCACCGGGCCGATCGGGCGGCCGGCGGACAGGTCGAGGGTCTTGCGGCCGCCGTCCGCCAGCTTCAGGCGCAGGATCGGGCGGCCGGCGAACTGTTCGATGGCGGCGGCCTCGACCTTGGCGTCCGGCGCGACGGCGTCGCCGAAGGCGCAGCAGTGCGCCCAGTCGATGGGCCCCAGGCGGGCCAGACGCTCCTCTTGAGGCAGGCTCGGGTAGGCCACGAACAGCATCACCACGCCCGACAGGCACCAGGCCAGCATCAGCAGGCCCAGCACCACGCCGAGGTAGCGGTGGAGGACGACCAGCCAGCGCGGCGCCCAGGCGCGCCGGGACGCGCTGGCCGCCGCCTCAGAACGCGTAGCTGTAGGTGACATGCAAGGTGCGCGGCACGCCCCTGGAGTGGACGATATAGGCGCCGCCGGCGTCGCGCGTCGCGCGGCTGAGGCGGGTGAAATAGGTTTCGTCGCCGACGTTCTGCAGGCTGAGGACCACCTTGTGGTGGTCGCCCGGCCCGAAGGTCACGTAGCCGTTCAGATCGACCACCGTGTAGTGGCCGTGCTGCACCGGACCGAAGCCGCCGGACACCAGATCGGTGACACTGCCCACATGGTTGGCGACCAGGGAGCCGCCGAACGGGCGGCCGGCGGGATGCCAGTCCAGGGTCGCCTGGGCGGTGTCTTCCGGCACGCGGTCGAGCTGCGCAGTCTGGCCGCTCTGGCGGGTGCGGGCGTGGGTGTAGGAGCCCTGCAGCTGGAAGTCCTGGCCGAGCTGGACGTGGCCGACGACCTCGATCCCCTTGGCGGTGACCTTGTCCGGCAGATTGATGAAGGTGAAGACGTCGGGGTCGGGGGTGTCGCCGGAGAGGTCGATCAGGTTCTTGGTCTCGCGGTGGAAGCCGATGATCTCCCACCCCCACGGCCCGGTCTCGCCGCCGATCGAGGCCGTGTAGTTGCTGGCGGTCTCGGGCTTCAGGTTCGGGTTGCCGATCTCCTCGTTGAAGACCGGGTCGTTGGCGAACAGGGACTCCGCGTCGGGCAGGCGGAACGAGGTGCCGCCCGTGCCGCGCACGAAGAGCTCCGGCGTGACGTCGTATTGGCCCGAGACGTTCCAGACGGTGACGGCGTCGCCCTTGTCGGGGCTGTTGTAGCGGACGCCGGCGGCCAGGTGGGTGTTGGCGATCAACTCGGGCGTCAGCCGGATCTGGCCGAACACCGCCTGGGTGGTTTCCTTCTGCTGGGCGATGATCAGCACGTCGTCGCGGCCGCCGTAGCGCTGCATGTCATAGCCGAGGTAGCCCTCGACGCCGGCCATGGGGACGACCTTGGCCATGGCGTTCACGCCATAGTCGTTGAAGCCCCAGAACTCGTGGTCGTCGACGTGTTCGGTCTTGCCGCCGCCGACGTTGTCGACCTCGTCGTAGTGGCTACGCCACCAGTGGTCGTAGGCCTTGACGAAGACCTGCAGCTTGTCGTTGACGGTCCAGTCGAGCTTGGCCCAGCCGATGTCCTCGTTGCGCTCGTTGACGGCGCGCGCCGCGCTGACCGGGCGGTTGAAGTCGACGTAGCCCTGGATGTGCTCGTAGCTGGCCGAGACGCGCAGATCGGGGGTGAAATCGTAGGCCGCCTTCAGGCCGCCGCCGGTCAGGCGGTAGCCACGGTGATGGTCGGTGGCGCTGGGCTGGTAATCGGCGTCCGGGTAGGGCTGGAAGCCGCGGCTCTCGTCATAGCCGCCCCAGGCCACAAGCTGCACGCCGCCGAGCTTGCCGGACGCGTAGGCGTTGGCCGAGACGCTGTCGTTGCTGTCGCCGCCCAGCGAGACGCGGCCCTTGGTCTCGTCGGTGAAGGGCCGGCTGACGATGTTGATCACGCCGGCCACCGCCGAGGTTCCGAAGAACAGGCCCTGGCCGCCGTCCAGCACCTCGACGTGGTCGACCATGTAGGCCGGGATCGTGTCGAGCGGCGGGGTGGTGTTGTAGAGCCGGTTGGAGATCCGCACGCCGTCGAACAGGTAGAGGATCTCGTTCTGCCGCGAGCCCTGCAGCGAGGCGAAGTTGTAGGAGAACGGCCCGCTCTGGGTGGCGAGATAGAGGCCGGGGACCGAGGTGGTCAGGATCTGGGCCACGTCGGCGGAGCCGGAGAGTTCGATCTGGCGAGGGGTGACCACGTCCAGGCGGTTGCCGAACTTGGCGAGTTGGCTGGGCGTGGTCTCCTCGAGGCCGCCGGTCACGACGACCTCGGACACCGCGGTCGAAGCCTCCGCGGCGCGCGCCGTCTGGACGCCGAGCGCCAGTGCGGCCGCAGTGGTAATGAGCGCGAGTTTTCCCGCTGCGCCGAAGCGCATTGTCCTGATCACTTGAATTCCCCCTGGTGGTGTCGGCGTTAGCCGTGCGAGCGCTCGAGCGCCTCTTGCTTGGCCTTCACGTCCGCCGGCCAATCGGGAAGCGGCGTGCCGATCGGGCGGCCGCCCGCGCGCAGCATCGGATCGATGATGTACTGCTTATGGCAGGCGGTGCAGATCTCGTAGATCTTGGCGCCCTCCACATAGACGCCGTTGGCGTCGTGCTTCTCGGCGACGGCCTTGGCCAGGACCGCCTCGGCGCTGAGGGCCTGGGCCCACTTCAGCCAGTCGGCCTGGGGCGCGTACTTGGGGATGTCGCGCGGCCGGCCGGGCAACTGCAGGGCGTTGCCGGCTTCGATCAGCACCGCCGCGGCGGTCTCGAGTTTCTCCCAGCCTTCGTCGGTGGTGGGGGCGAGCTGCTTGGTGCCCTCGGCCGTCTCCTCGGTGCCAGAGCCCGACCAGTAGACGAAGGAGGCCGGGTCGATCACGTGGCCCATGAACTCGGGAATGGGCAGGGCCTCGATGTTGTATTTCGCCACCGGCGCCGCGGGCTTCGGCGAGCAGCCGAGCAGCAGGGCCATAGGCAGGGCGGCGCAGGCCGCGACGGTCACAAAACGCTTCAAGGTCCGTTTCCCCTACATTCTTGGCCGAAGCGATACTTTGCCATTCCGCTTCGCGTCCCGTTAAATACGGTCTCCCAGGGGTTACACAAGGTTACAACATGGCGCCGGACGGCCTTGGCGAGAGCGCGGGCGAGGAGATCGCGGAGCTGGCGGCGCGCCTGCGCGCGCGCCATGCGCTCGGCCGTTCGCCGGGCCTCAACCGGCTGTTCGACTATCTGGCGGAATGCGCCCAGGCCGGAATGCGCCCCAAGGAGTTCGAGGTGGCGGCCGCGGTATTCGGCCGCGACGCCGGCTTCGACGGCGGCCAGGACGCCTCGGTGCGGGTCGCCGTGCATCGGCTGCGGCGCAAGCTCGACGACTTCTACGCCGGCGCCGGGCGCGACGAGCCCGCCCGTCTGACGATCCCCAAGGGCGAGTACCGGATGGTGGTCGAGGCGCGGCCCGTGACGCCGGTCGCGCCGACCTTCGCGTGGCGCCGCTGGGCGTTCGGCGGCGTGGCCCTGGTGCTGGCGCTGAACCTGGCGGCCTGGGTGGTCTTCTGGTCGAGCCATGGCAGCGAACGCAGTCTGGCGCGCGCCCAGGCGAGCCAGCCCTGGACCTCGATCACCAAGGGCGATGCGCCGACCCTTCTGGTGCTCGGCGACTACTACATCTTCGGCGAGATCGACGAGGCGGCCGGCATCGACCGGCTGGTCCGGCAGTACTCCATCAACTCCGCGGCCGACCTGGACGACTGGCTGATGGACAACCCCAAGGCCATGGGAAAGTACCGCGACCTCGACCTCTACTATCTGCCGGTGGGCGCCGCCTTCGCCTTGCGCAGCGTGGTGCCCGTGCTGTCGCGCGGCGCCGGCCACGGCGACAACATCCATGTGGTGATGGCGTCCGACCTGACGCCGGAGATGCTGAAGCGCAACAACATCGTCTACCTGGGCTACCTGAGCGGCCTGGGCATGTTGCGCGCGCCGGTGTTCGCGGGCTCGCGGTTCCAGGTCGGCGAGACCTATGACGACCTGGTCGACGGCGTGTCCCACCGCACCTACCGCAGCCAGCAGGGCGGCCCCAGCCAGGCCGACGCCAACCGGCGCGACTACGGCTATGTGGCGGCCTTCCGCGGCCCGGGCGGCAACCGCATCGTGGTGATCGCCGGCGCCCGCGACACCGGCCTGCAACAGGCCGCCGAAGCCCTGGCCAACCCCGAGGCGCTGAAGACCCTCGTGAAGACCGTCGGCGGCGCCGACAGCTTCGAGGCGCTCTACGAGGCCGAGGGGATCGGCCGCTCGACCCTGGGCGGCCACCTGGAGGTCGCCGCCCCGCGCAGCAAGGTGAACCCCTGGACCGCGCAGCCCAATCTGAGCTTCCCGATCGGCTGACCCAGCCTGAATCTCACTGCGCCATCCCCCATTTGGGTCATGCCGGCGTCATCGGGGCCTGCAAGACTTGGGGCATGGACCCAGACGCCATCAACCGCCGGATCGGCGCGCGGCTACGCCATCGGCGCCGGCTGCTGGGGCTGACCCAGGCCGACATCGCCCGAAGCTGCGGCGTGAGCTTCCAGCAGGTTCAGAAGTACGAGAACGCCGTGGTGACCATCTCCGCGGGCATGCTCTGGCGGCTGACCCAGGCGCTGAGCGTCGACATGGGCTACGTTTTCGAGGGGATCGGCGAGCGCCGCCCCGAGCCGCAGGGCGCGCGCCGGGACTAGAACGCGAGCGCATACGGCCGCGCTTGTTTGCGTTCCGTCCATCAGTTCGTGGTCTTTTAGGCCTCGCCGGTTGTTTGGGGGACAACCTCAATCGAGCGGAGGCTGGCGTGATTCCAGCAAGACCTACCCCGACCGACCCCCAGGCGCCCGCGCGCCGCGACGAGCGCCACGCCCCACAAGCCAGCGAGGGGATCGGACTCGACGAACGCCGCGAACTCGACCACCGCATGGCCAACAGCCTGCAGTTGGCCGCGGATTTCCTGATCTTCGAATATGCCCGGGTGGCGGACCCTCGAGCCCGTGACGCCCTGATGACCGCCTCGGCGAGGCTGTCGGCCGTGGGCCAGCTTCACCGGTTCCTGAGCGGGCATGATCAGCGGGGACTGCTCGATCTCAAAGCCTATCTCAGCGAACTGGGGGAGCTGGTGGCCGACAGCACGGGGCTGGCCTGTACGGTCGAGGCCGATCCCTGCCGCCTCGGCGGAGGACCGGCGCAGCTGGTGGCCATCGCGATCAACGAGTTGGCGATGAACGCGGCCAAGCACGCCTATCCGCCGGGCGCGGGCGGGTCGCTGCGTGTCGAGTGCAGATGCGCGGACGGCCGCGTGCGGCTGGCGGTCGCCGACGCGGGCCGCGGGCTTCCGGCGGGCTTTGACGTCGCGCGGTCCAAGGGGCTCGGCATGACCATCGTGGGCGCCGTGGTCCGCCAGCTCGGCGGCGTGCTGAGCGCCGCCAACGACGGCGGGGCGCGGTTCACACTCGAAATCCCGGCCCCGCGCGGCGTGGCGCCGGCGTCACGATCCTTCTCGCCGCCGCAGGACTAGAACCTACCTCCCCCGCGCAGCGGCGGGAGAACCGGCTGTCCTGAATTCAGCGGATGGGGCCTACCCCCTCAACCACGCGCTCTGCGGCGCGCGGTCTCCCTCCCCCCATCGCTGCCGCGATGGGGGCGGCAGAGGACGTGTTTGACAAGCCAAGCTGTCGGCGTATTGTATGAGTGTATGCATACACAGGCGCAGATCTTGGCCGGCCTGCGGATCGAGGCGACGGGGGTGCCGATCTATGTGCAACTGCGCGAGCAGTTCCTGCGCGCCATGGGCGCGGGCCAGCTGACCGCCGGCGACCAGATGCCGACCATGCGCCAGGTGGCTGTTGCCCTGAAGGTCGACCTGAACACCGTGCGCCATGCCTACGACGACCTGGAGCGGGCCGGCGCCCTGGTGCTGGTGCGCGGGCGCGGCAGCTTCGTCGCGGAGCCGCCGCCGGCCATGCAGGGCGACGCCCACGAAGCTGAAACCGACAGTCTGGCGCGACGAACGCTCGCCGCCGCCGCCGCCCTGGGGGTCGACCCCATGGCGCTTTCGCAACGCATCGCGGCGCTCGCCGCCGATAGGGAGACCTGAGATGAGCAACAACTATGTGGCCGGGATGGGCATGCCGCGTATCCGACCCAGGGGCGCCAACGCCCCGGCCGGCCTGTTGTCCGTGATCCTGCTCGGCCTGGGGGCGCTGTCGATCGAGCAGGGCGCCCAGAATTTCATGCCGTTCCTCTACTGGGTTGGCGGCGGCCTGATCCTGCTGGGCGTGCTCACGCCCATGTCGCTGAAGATGGCCAACCAGTGGGAGCGCGCGGTGGTCCTGCGGCTGGGCAAGCTGCAGGCGGTGCGCGGCCCCGGCATGTTCGTGATCATCCCGTTCATCGACGACGTCTCCTCCTGGCTCGACCAGCGGATCCAGACCACCGAGTTCAACGCCGAGCAGGCGCTCTCCAAGGACACCGTGCCGGTGGACGTGGACGCGGTGGTGTTCTGGCAGATCCACGATCCCGAGCGCGCGGCGCTGGAGATCACCGACTATCGCTCGGCGATCAGCCGCGTGGCACAGACGTCCCTGCGCGAGATGGTCGGCTCGTCGCTGCTCTCGACCCTGCTCAGCGACCGCAAGCACGGCGACGAGATGCTGCGCGAGGAGATCGGGCGCAAGACCGCCGACTGGGGCGTGACCGCCATCTCGGTGGAGATCCGCGACATCGGCGTGCCCGCCGCCCTGCAGGACGCCATGAGCCGCGAGGCCCAGGCGCAACGCGAGGCCGCCGCGCGGATCCACCTGGGCCAGGCCGAGCAGCAGGTGGCGCAGAAGTTCGTCGAGGCCGCCGACATCTACGCCAAGAGCCCCGCGGCGCTGCAGCTGCGCGCCATGAACATCATCTACGAGACCACCAAGGAGCGCGGGGCGACCATCCTGATGCCCACCGCCATGGTCGACGCCATGAACCCCGGCGGCCTCTTGGGCCTGACCAACGCGGCGATGGCGGCGCAGAACACGCCCACCAACCAGGAGCCGCCGCCCGTCGCGGCCCCGGCGGCGCGGGCGGTGGCGCGCACGCGCAGGCCGCCGCGCTGACGCCAGACTGAGGGGCCCGATCATGCACTGGACAAGACGCGGCCTGCTGGCGGCCGGCGCAGTCTGCGCCGCCCCTTCCCTGGCCCGAGCCGATGTGGACGCCTACCCCTGCTGGGAAGTGCGCAAGGCAGGCGCCCGCGTCTATCTGTTCGGCGACGGCGGCTCGGTGACCGACCCCTGGTCTTCGCCGCGCATCGAGGCCGCGTTCGACCGCAGCGCGGTCTTCTGGAAGGAGACGCCGGACGGGTCGCCCGACCGGACCAAGGCGATCGCCGCCGGCGTCGACCGCGCGCGGCCGCTGTCGACCTGGCTGACGCCGGAGCAGAAGGACCGCGTTGCCGCCGCGGCCCCGGACGCCGGCATCACCTACGCGACCCTGGAGCCTCTGAAGCCCTGGCTGGCGTCCGTCGTGCTCTCCAACGCCTTCAGTCAGCACAAGGCGGCTATGAAGGCTCAGGCGCCCGGGGAGGCGCTGGCCTCCGATCCGATCGGGGTGCTGACGGCGCGCGCCAAGGCGGCCGGCAAGCCGATCAGGACGGAATTTCCCGACCCGGACTCGCTGATCGACTGGCCCAACGCCATGTCGGCGGCCGCGCAGGTCGAGTACCTGCTCTACACCATCGAAAGCAACGCCCTGCCGCCCGAGCGGATGGCCCAGCGCAAGCGGGAATGGGCGGCGGGGGAGATGGGCCCGGAAACCCGCGAGGTGGCGCGGCTCAAACAGGCCTATCCCAACCTCTATCCGCCGCTGATCGCCGACCGCAACCGGGCCTGGCCGGCGCGCTTGCGTAAGATGTTGGACAACGGCGGGACTACCTTCGTGCTGGTCGGCTGCGACCACCTGCTCGGCCCGGACAGCGTGCTCGTTCATCTGTCGGCCGCGGGCCTGCCCGCGCGCCGCATCTAGGGTCAAGGAAGGGGAGGTTGGAATGAACTCGCAGCGCGTGTCGGGAACCGCCGGGGAACGATCCCTGGCCGTCCTGGGCTCGGCGGTCTTCTTCGTGGTCGCGCCCTTTACGCTGGCGGGGCTCGTGCCTTGGTGGATGACGGGCTGGCAGTTCCGGCCGCCGCTCCTGGGTCTGGAGGCGATGCGCGGCGTCGGCGCGATCATGATCCTCGCCGGCGTGCCTGGGCTCATTGACGCATTTGCCCGTTTCGCGCTGCAGGGTCTCGGCACCCCCGCGCCCGTCGCGCCGACACGCAATCTCGTGGTGAGCGGTCTCTACCGCTATGTGCGCAATCCCATCTACGTCGCGGTCGTCGCCATCATCCTGGGCCAGGCGGCGCTGATCGGCGATGGGCGCCTCATCGTCTACGGCGCGCTGCTCTGGCTCTCCTTCCACCTCTTCGTCGTGGCCTACGAAGAACCCACGCTCGAGCAGACGTTTGGGGAAGAATATGAGGCCTTCCGCGCCGCCGTCCCGCGCTGGATACCGCGGCTGCCACGGCGGTCGAAATGATCAGCGGCCCGCGACTGACTGCGAAGGATCGAGCACCCTCCGGGGGACATGGTCCGGCCAACGTGGCGTCGAAAGTGACCCAGTGGATCGTGGCGCTGGTCGTGGCGGTCGTGATGATGGGCCTCGTCCTGGCCAGCGCCGCGCACGTGGTCGGCTAAGCGATGGCGACCCCAAGCCCCTCCGGGGCCGCCTCTGGCCCGGCGGCGCGCCACGCGCACTTGACATCTGTAATATGTCATGTTTCCTTGTCATCAAGACAAGGAGGGTTGTCACATGATGGAGCGACGCACGCTGTCGGCCTGGAAGTTCATCTTCGCCGCGTGGATCGGCGCTGCGGGCGTGATGTACGGAGCTCGACTGGTGTTCCGGGTCTCCCCCGCGGACGTCGGCACCGCACGCGTGATGATCCCCACGCTTGCCGCTGCGGTCGCCATCAGCTGGACCCTCTGGATGGCGACCCTTGCTTTCCGGCGGCTCGACGAATTCCAGCAGGAGGCCGGCAGATTCGCCTGGTATTGGGGCGGGGCGATGGGCGTCGCCGTCTCGGCGGTGGGCTTCATGTTCATCGGCCAGGGCGGCCTGCACTGGCTGGACCCCGCTCGCTTTCCCCTAGGCATGGACCTCTTCCGCGCCTTCCGGAACGGCTATCTGCTTGGGGTCGGCTGTCCGTTCGCGGGCTTCATCGTGGCGCGCCTGTGGTGGCAGGCGGCCAAGCGGTGAAGAACCGCCTGAAGGTGCTGCGCGCCGAGCGGGACTGGAGCCAGGCCGAGCTCGCCCTGCGCCTCGACGTCTCGCGCCAGAGCATCAACGCCATCGAGACCGGCAAGTACGATCCGTCCCTGCCGCTGGCCTTTCGCATCGCACGCCTCTTCGGGATGTCCATCGAGGCGATCTTCCAGGACGAGTAGCCGCACTCGGGTTTGCGGCGCGTACAGCTCAGAGCATGGGGGCTCCCGTCGATGTCACAGCGCTTTCACTTCGCGGCCCTGGCCGTGGCGGCCGCGATCGCCACGCCGGCCGCCGCCCAGGAGGCCACCGGAGGCTGGCATGGCGTGCTGGTGGCCGGGCCCAATGTGCTGCGGGTCGTGGTCAAGGTGCAGGCCGGGCCGGACGGCAAGCTGACGGGCGAGTTCTTCAGCCCCGACCAGAGCCCGAAGGGCTTCCCCATGGGCGACGTGAAGGTGGCCGGCGGCCACTTCAGCTTCACGATCCCGATCATCCAGGGCAGCTTCGACGGCCAGTGGGATGCGGCGAAGGGCGCCTGGGTCGGCGCGTTCAAGCAGGGCCCGGCCGCCCTGCCCCTGACCTTCGAGAACGGCGAGGCGCCGCCGGCCCCGCCCGCCCCCAGCGCAGCGGCCGCGCCGCCGAAGCCGGCGGCCAAGACGGTCGAGGGCGTGACCGTGCAGGGGCAGGCCCAGACGGCGATGCGCTCCGACATCGACCGGCGCAGCTACGACATCACCAAGGACCTTCAGGCCCAGACCGGCTCGATCGCCGACGCGCTGCGCAACGTGCCGTCGCTGCAGGTGGACGTGCAGGGCAACGTCTCGCTGCGCGGCGATCCGAACGTCACCATCATGATCGACGGCAAACCTTCCAGCCTGTTCAAGGGCCCGGCGCGCGGCCAGATCCTGCAGCAGCTTCCCGCCAGTTCGTTCGAGCGGGTGGAGGTGATGACCAATCCCTCGGCCGCCTTCCGGCCCGACGGCTCGGCCGGGATCATCAACCTGATCCCGAAGAAGGCCCGCCAGGTGGGCCGCGCGGGCTCGGTGCGCGCCACCGCCGGCCTCGGCGAGAAGGACCAGGTCAGCCTCAACCTCTCGTCGGTGGGCAAGGTGCTGACGCTCACCGGCGACCTGACCTGGGCGCATGAGAAGCAGCAGGTGGACATCAAGGACCAGCGCTCCAGCCTGGACCCGATCAGCGGCCGTTTCCTGCCGAGCGCCCAGGACGCCAACGTCGAGCAGACGGCGGACGTGGCCGTGGCGCGCGCGGCGTTCGACTACGACCCGGACTCCAAGACCCGGATTTCCGGCGAGTTGCGCGGCACCGGCATCCGCGTCGACGCCCATGACGCCACCACCTTCACCGGCCTGGCGCCCGGCGGACTGCTGGCGGAGGCCTTCACACGCGCCGGCAAGACCCGGTTGAAGCGCGACAACGGGGCGATCAACGGCAGCTGGCGGCGCAAGCTCGGCGGCGACCCCGACCACGAACTGGTGGTCGACCTGACACAGGAGCGGACCACCAACGACACCCGCCGCACCGACCTGCTGGCCTCCACCGGCCCGGGCCTGCCCAGTCGCGCGGAGGATATCCAGACCGACTCCACCGCCGACCAGAGCCACGTGAAGGTCGACTACACCCAGCCCTTCGCCAACAACGCCAAGCTGAAGGCCGGCTATGAGCTGGAGTACGACCGCAACGACTTCGACAACTTCGGCCTGACCGGGGCGAGCCTGGCGACCGTGACGCCCGACCCGACCCTGATCGACCGCTTCCACTTCCATCAGGCGATCAACGGGGTCTACGCCACCTACCAGCATCCGCTGGGCGACAAGCTCACCGTGCTGGGCGGCCTGCGCGTCGAGGACACCCAGATCGATCTCAACGACGTCACCAGCCGCTTCAAGGGCTCCAACGACGACACCCACCTCTACCCGTCGCTGCACCTGAGCTGGAAGCAGAGCGACGCCGACCAGTTCACCGCCAGCTATTCCGAGCGGATCGTGCGGCCGCAGCCGTCGGACTACGACCCGTTCCGCGTCTATCAGGACCCGTTCAACTACCGGGCCGGCAACCCGGACCTGAAGCCGCAGCAGACCCATTCCTACGAACTGGGATTCCAGCATCGCGCGGGCTTCACCTACTACCTGGCCACGCTCTACTGGCGCCAGAACGACCGGGGCGTCACCGACGTGGTCACCGATCTGGGCGGCGGGGTGCTGCTGACCACCAAGCAGAACTTGTCGAACAGCCGCAACGGCGGCCTGGAGCTGGTGGCCAGCGGCCGCGCGGGCAAGTTCACCTACGGCGTCTCGACCAACGCCTTCTGGAACGAGATCGACGCCACGGCGCTGGGCTTCGCCGCCAAGCGCTCCGACTGGACCCTGAGCGGCCAGGGCCAGCTCACCTATCAGGCGACGGCCAAGGACCAGTTCCAGCTGATCGGCCAGCTCACCGGCAAGCGGCTGACGCCGCAGGGCTACCACGAACCCCTGGGGCTGCTGTTCGCCGGCTACCGGCACAAGTTCAACGACGACTGGTCGTTCTACGCCGTGGGCCGCGACCTGCTGGACTCCTACAAGGACGTGCTGGTGATCGACACGCCGCGCCTGCACGACCGGGTCGAGACACGGGTCAAGCTGCGCGCGATCCTGGTGGGCTTCACCTACAGCTTCGGCTCCGGCGCGGCGCGCAAGGATCCCGGCATCGACTACGGCGGCGGCGGCGCGGCGGTCCCGCGCTGAGGCGAAGGATCGCCGAAAACGGACGCGGAATGTTGGCGTTTGGCGGCGCGCACGGCTAGCTAGGCCGCATGCGCACAATCGCCCTCACGGCTGCGGCCGCCTTCGCTCCCTTCGCCCTTGTGGGGGCGTCCCCCGCCGCGGCCAAGGCCCCGCCCGCCGATCTGGTGATCTGGGGCGGCCCGATCTACACGGCCATCGACGCCCACCCGAAGGTCGAGGCCGTCGCCGTCAGCCACGGGCGGATCAGCTTCGCCGGCGCCCGCGCCGGGGCCAAGGCGCTGGTCGGCGGCAAGACCCGGGTGATCGATCTGAAGGGCGCCGCCCTGTTCCCGGGCTTCACCGACGGCCACGCCCACCTGCGCGAGATCGGCGACCGGGAGCTGCAACTCAACCTGGAAGGCTCCAAGTCCGCCGCCGAGGCCATGGCGCGGCTGAAAGCCTATCTTGCCGAGCACAAGCCCACGGGCCTGGTCTACGGCCGCGGCTGGATCGAGACCGGCTGGCCGGAGGGCCGGTTCCTGAACCGCCAGGACATCGACGCGGTCGCGCCCGACCAGCCGGTGATCCTGCAGCGCGCCGACGGCCACGCCATGACCGCCAACTCGGCCGCGCTGAAGGCCGCGCATATCGACGAAACCACGCCCGCCCCCTCCGGCGGCCAGATCCTGAAAGGGCCCGACGGCAAGCTCACCGGCATGCTGGTGGACAACGCCATGAACCTGCTGGCCCCGATCCGCCACGAGCCCGGACGCGAGGACCGGATCACCGCGTTCAAGGCCGGCATGAAGGTGGAGACCGCGTACGGCTGGACCGGCGTCCATTCCATGAGCGTCGACATGGCCGACGTGCCCCTGCTGGAGGAGATGGACGCTCACGGCCAGACGCCGCTGCGCATCTACAACGCCGTGGACGCCGACGGCGCGGCGCCGCTGTTCGCCTCAGGGCCGCGCGCCACCAAGGACG
>Ga0105248_10000699_pt1 | contig 37887 bp, 57 predicted proteins | sample KBSS34metaG_FD_81524 | JGI IMG/M metagenome (GOLD analysis project Ga0105248, IMG submission 81524) | Switchgrass rhizosphere microbial communities from Kellogg Biological Station, Michigan, USA - KBS S3-4 metaG | ecosystem: Host-associated > Plants > Roots > Rhizosphere > Soil | place...
CAAACGGCTGAGTGATCTGCTCAGGAACCTGAGGGTCGCTCATACCGATCTGCTGAATCGGATCAACCCCAAGAGAAGAAATCATATCTTGGTAATAGTTCAACTGTGATGCTGGCGTCTTGCCAGGCAAGCCACCATATCCGCCCTGGGCGGCAAGCATCTGAAGAAGTTCTTCGATATCGGGAGGCTGATTAGGGTCTTGTGGATACATTAAATCCTCGCTTGAGCAGCCTGGATGGCGTACTGGGCACGCTGTTGGGCGGCCTGCTGGGCCGCCGCATTGCGCTCCTGGGAAAGACGAGCCAACAGCGAATCATACATCTGGCCATTCTGCATCTGGGCATCCGCACCCAAACCCGCATACACCTGGGAACGGCCCGCATACATCTGATCGGCCGCATTGCCTCGCATCGTATTAGCAACCCTGCCCGCCGAAATCATGTCCTGCACGGGAGCCTCAGACGGTGCCACCTGGCCCGCACCAAACGCACCCAACGTCGCATTCTGGGTGGCGTCCCGACTATGAGCCATCTGTGTATACTGGGCGAGCAACGCCTGAAGGGCTTGATCGCCTTGAGAGAACGACTGGGCAGTAGCGCCACGGGCCTGGCCTGCCGCCTGGTTGAGTTCACCCGTGATACCCGACAGACGGCTAGCGGCCTGATTCTGGATACCTTGAAGCTGGGTGTTGCGGGCATCAAAAGCCTGGTTTTGGGAACCAAGCTGAGCGTCCAAAGCAGCATTCTCCTGGGCGAGAGCGTCCTCGATTGCGGCATTGCGAGCAGCAATCGCCGCAGCATTAGAACCACCACCACCACCACCGCCACGGCCACCGCCGCCGCCACCAGTGGCGTGCTGGCCGTGCAACAAAATATCCAAAAGATTAGCTCCGTTGAACGGGTCTTGATACGACGGAACCTGGGCAGCTATACCCTTGGCATACTCGTTACGCTTGTCCTTGTAATAGTCAACCGTGCTAGCCTCAGGGTTACGGAAAACCGTGTTCTTCGACGTAACCTTCTTGTTGGAAATAGGCGTAGACGGCTTAGCCGTCCCGCCACCATAACCACCCTTAGGCATTACTGAAACACCCCCTGGTAACCCTGGTAGGGGTTAGTCATAGCACGCTGACGATCCAACTCTTCCTGAAGCGCCAAAAGCGACTGTTGATACTGAGAGCCACGCAACGCCGTTTGAGCCGCATCATTCGACTCGTAACCCGCCTGATCCTCCGAGAGACGAGCCTGGCCCTGATTGTAGTCACCGACGAACTGATTCATCTTGTCTTGAAAAACACCTGAACGGATACCGCTACCCAACTGGTGGGCGAAATGTCCAGTAAACTGTGGAAACTGGCGTTGGTAGCCCTGGGTCATGTCCTGACGTTGGCGGTTGAAACGCTGTTGGGAAATGAATCGGGCGTAAGCGTTCGTAGCCTCGTCGTTCGAGTATTTGTTCTGAAGGTCCGCTAGACCTTTCTCGTAATCGTACAAAGCCATAACCTATAGCACCTTTCGTCCAGTTTATGGGGTAAGCTTGATAATGTAGTTGATTCCCATAACGGGATGGATCGTGTTGTGGCCAGCAGCAGCATTGGCAGCAGTCGTCGCATGGGTGTGACCCACGTTCGCCCCACTAGTGGTGCCGCTGAAGTTGTGGTTGTGCGCCTGGTTCTCCGTGTTCGTTACGGTGTTCAAAGAATAAGCTGCGCCACCCACCTGTAGTGCCGCCCCACCCAGGTCGCCAGCGCCGTTCTGAAGGAAACCTGACGCCGTACCACCAGGACCGTGATTGTGGTTCTGGTTTTCTGTACCCGTAGTACCGCTATAGGTGTGGGTGTGGTCGGCCGACTGACCCGTCGTAGTTTGGGCAATCATGCCCGACTCACCGCTCAACAACAGGTGATTCTCTTCACCATAGAACGTCCCCAGCGTACGAGCCGTCAAACCCGCACCCGTACCGACACCGATAGGAGAACGTCCCTGCATGTTGGGAATATTGAATGTGGTAGACCCGTCACCTGCCCCGTACGTTGTGCCGATCAGAGCAAACAGGTCAGCGAAAGCGGTGCGGCTCATGGCTGCACCGTTGCAAATACCCCAATTGGTTGGGGCCGTAGACCCAGCGAACATCTGGATAACACCCACGGGAACATCACGCTTGAGCAAAGCCCTGATTTTGGCAAAGGTTCGGCGGGAAGCCGAATCCATCTCCCTGGATTCGTCAACCTTGAGCCCCGCCATTACACATCACCCAAACGTTGAAGAACCAGCGTGCCCGTAGCGAACACAGCGAAACCGTTAGACTGGGTGCCGATCAAAGTGACAACATCACCAACAGCCAACTGAACGGTTGTGAACACCGCCGAACAAATACTCTTTTCAGCATTATTCGTGGCACCCCCGCCCGTCGCAACAACCGCCCCATTAACGTTGATCGTGATAGCAAACCCGTTGGTGTTCAGGGACGAGGGAGTGATAATGCCCTGAATGACATACACCCCCGCACCACCAGACGGGACCGTCACGTTGGTAGACGTGGGTGAAAAGAAAGCGTTCGTGTCATAAGTTTCAGACGTGAAACTACAGGCAGTAGCGGCACCAGTATTGAAAGTTTGCGTACCGTCACCCTGGACTTTGCAACCGAACCGCACACCTGCCAGATCGCCCGTAGCACGGGCGGAAGCCTCGGTCGTAACCAGACCGTCCGCATACGACTTTCGCATATATTGGGCTGTAGTGGTCGGATCGCTAGCGGGACCGACCAACTGGCCAGTCATCGCCTTAGAGCCGTCCAACAGTTGGGCGTTCAAATTCATCCACGTAATGATCGCCCGCAGGTTCGCCATGAACTGTGAAGCATCCTGGGGTTGGGTCGCCGTGTGCGTGTACGGGAGAACAAGGTTAGCAGCCATTACGCTGAGACCCTTCTAAGCTCCACTGAGCTTGTCATGTTCAAGCTGGAACCAGAAAACTGAGTAACCCTAAAGGTTACAATGTCGCCCTGGGTGAACAGCGCCATACTATAGCCGACACCACCCGTGGTACTGGTGAAGGTGGATGGGAAAGGATTCCTGTATTCTGCACCATTCAAGTAGATGGCCGTGTTAACCGTGGCCCCAGGGTTGCTCGTCAGACTGACCTTTACAATGTAGAGTCCCGTGAAACCCGTTGGAATCACAATGTTTGTAGAGGTTGGGGCAAAGAAGCCATCCGAGTCATAAGTTTCAGAACTGAAACTAAGAGCAGTAAGGAAGCTGTTGGGAACCGATGTAGTGCCAGACACCGAACAACCCACCTTGGGGGGCAGGTTATCCGCAGCGGTCATGGCCGCATTCTCGGTTGTGGACTTGGCGTCCCCGTATGCCTTGCGAGCATAGTCGTCTCCCGCAGACGGATCGGTGTTCGGAGAACTCAACCGACCCGTAAGCGCCTTGGTTCCGTCGATATGCAGGGCGTTCGTGTTCAGCCATGTGACGATCGCATTGAGGTCGGTCATCACGGTAGCGGCGGTATTCGCACCGCCGTCTGTGATCGTTGACGGTATCACCAGATCGGCAGCCATTATGCGGTCAACCTTTCTCCCGTGAAAATGATACCCGTGACCGCACTGGTGGCACCGCTTGTGCCACCAATTGTGGACACACCAACCCTAAAGGTAACCACGTCACCAGCGGTTAGCAACACTAGGGCGCAATACGTGTTCCAGTTTTTGGCCACCCCAAAGTTTTTCTGAACATCTATATTGCAATATTGTGCCCCGTTCACATAAACCATGGTGTAATACGTTTCACGACCCAACCCAGAAAACGAGTTAGTCTGAGGGAATTGGGCCGTAACCAGATAAACCCCACCCTTGCCAGCAGGAACCGTGACGTTCGTGGACGTAGGAGCAAAGAAGGCGTTGGTGTCGAAATCTTCAGTATCGAAAGAAATGACATCCAACGTAGACCCGCCTGTGGCAGTAAAAGAAGCAACCCGTCGAATCCCCCAACCGCAACGAACATGGGCCTTATCGGCAGCCAACCGTGCAGCAGCCTCCGTGGCCCACTGGTTATCGACGTACGTCTTGGGAGTGTAGTCGTTGGCATTCACGGGTGTGGTGGATGCTGGGCCAGACATTTGGCCCTGCATCGCCTTGGCCCCATCCAAATGCACAAGATACGTGTTGATCCAAAGAGCGATAGCGTTCAGGTTGTCCATCACGGGCTGAGCATGATTATCCTGCCCGTTGTCGATCTGGGTGAGAGCAATCTGTGGAGTGGTCATTAACGGTACGCCTTCTCGTAATACGGCAGAGCGAAAGAATCCAACGTCCAACCACCCAAATGGTTCGTCATATACACCTTATATTGGACCGCATGGGCACGGCCCGTGGACGCAGCTTTTTCAAAGGCGAAAATTGTGGCACCAGACGACCACTTTCCACCACCCCACGTCGAACCATCCCACAACGTACCACCAGTAGAAATGGCCACGGGAATCTGAAGAAGCTTCTTGATATTCGACTCGTCAAAATCAAGGTAAACTTCAAGGTTTAGGGTGGCGTCATCTTCACATGAAGCGGTGACGTACGGTCTACGGAACCGCTTGAGTAGTGCAGTATCGTCGGCAGAATACCATGTCGTCTTGTAGTACCCTGCGATCGGGACGTTGCCCGTCCCAGGGTTATCGGCCTTCTGGGATGAGATGTTGATATCTTGGATGCCAGCGAAACCATCGAGACGGATCATGATACCGTTCGTGCCAGCAACCTTACGCCACCAAACCATCGAACTAATCTTGAGATTGTAGTGGGTCCATGCACCCTGACCGACAAACGGATCGTACACGAAAGTGTCCTGGGTACCGCTACCGTACTGTAGAGTAAGCCACAAACGGTTCTCTGCCCAACGGATAGTGTGCAAAGCGTTCCCAGGGTTCAAGGTTCCGTTCGTGGCGAGAATGGAAATCTTGTAACCAATCGGTACGATCGACTTGCCGTCGTAGGCGAAAACTTCCCCATCGGGCGACCACCAATAGACAGCTTGCGGACTCGCATCAACCGCTTCCGATCCGACCGCCCCACCCGTGTTGGAAATTCTCTCAACCACAAAGTCGTCACGACTTGTTCCGTAAATCGCATAAACAGCCTTCTTCTTGAACACCATCAACTGGCCCCGAAAAGGGATGATGGCAGTAATCTGATCTGTCTGATCGTCGGGTTCGATATCGAAAAAGTCTGCCGTAGCGAAATCCTCAGGCTGAAGAGGGTGACTGAAACGGACACGGGAACGGAAACGGGTACCCGCCTCAACCGTATCGGCCCACCACATGTAACCGCCATGGTCACAAATCAGTCTGGCCAGCGGGGCGTTACCGCCCGTTGGCGCAGTATAGTTATTGTTCGCCGTATTCGTTAGAGTCGCAAAAGCGGCATCATTCCACGACCTCATCACCAACGTCGTCCCGCCGTTGTATGCGTTCGCAAAATACAGTTTCGTTGTCCACAAAGCACCACGAACCTTCTCCGTCGTAATGTTCGTCGTTATCGCCGTAGCAACATGTGTCGCAGTAGCGCCATCCCATGTCCACAGCCTTCCAGCGTTCGACACACCCCAAAGCTTGTCGGTACCAAACGAATACTGGCCCACCAAATAGCCGCCAGCAATACTAGCCGTCGTAGACATGTTCGCATCCGTGGTCACATTCAAATAGCCACGACGAAGCTGAATACCGCCACGCTGGTTGAAGTCAACATCGGCGCAATCAGGGGATTCATTCAATGCCAGATTCTGGCGCTGGGTCCGAAGATTCAGACCGCCAGTGAAATCGTCAAAGAATTGTACCCTGAGTTTCGGATTGGCCACCGATTACTCCAAAGAACCACGAACCCGATCCATAAAGGTCGGGGTGAAGTTGCGATTGTTTCCACCCATAACATTAGGTCGTGGATCGTAACGCTTGAGCGTTTCGTTACGAACATGCTTCTCCACCAAAGCGTCATACTCCGCCATATACTGGGACGACAACGCCTGATCCTCCTGGCTCAAGTAATACTTTGACAACATGAACCAACAAATCGCCTCATCAAACGATCTAGGAAGGTCGGGAGACGAACCCGCAGCCGCAGGCCACGAAGCGGCCGTACGGAACCCTTGGATTTGATACGTCTGAACAGACGACGGCTTAGGATACAGCCGCAAAGTAGAGTTACCGACAATCGTGTAACACGTCGCCTGAATCGACTGAGGGGCAGCAGGACTACCGAAATACAAAACGGCATCCGTGGGGGTCACATACACAACCCGTGTACCCAGATTCGACGTAGACGTAACCGATGTGATACGATCCAAGTCGTTGGAACCGATCGCACTGAAGGCATAATCCTGCACGCCGATGCTAGTATTGAGCGTGTATTCCACGCTCAAATGGGGCCATGCGGCCCGTCGTGAAAGAATGTCGTTGTATGCCATGCGGGCATACACGGTCAGGTTCGTGTCGGGGGCATCTGTGGTGTCGGCGTCCGCTTGGAGCCGCACAAAGGCGAACATGTCGGACTGGATCACTTAGTCCTCCGAATTTTCATCCGTGAAAATTACGCCCTCGGGCGTAAACGCATCCTCATCAAAGTAGTTGTCCAACATCGGGGACTCGAAAGGGTCCAACATCGGATCACGTTCACCCGTGATCCGCTCAACCTCAGGCACCCTATCGACATGCTGGGCCTTGGTGACCTTGCCGCCCTGGGTGCCCTGGGTGTAATCCTCCGCAGCAACAATCCCGTTACCCGCCATGGCGGCCTCATAGGAGCTTGCCACCAGGATAACTTCGCCACGATACTCACGATAGGGCTCGATATCGGGCAACTCTTGGGTGACAGCGTAGAACTCTTCCTGGCGAACGTTAGCCATTAGCGATCACCATACAAATACTGCTCATCCTGTGCGGCCTTGAGGGCTTCCCGCTCTGCAAGATCACGTTGCGACTCTTCGGCCAATCGAACATGTGTCTCGGGGTCACGTTGCTCATCGAGAGACGTGCGAACGGCGGGTACCTCGGAAGCCAGCACGGCCTCACCTGCGAGCTTTACGGGCGGGAGCGCATCGTTGCGTTCGACGTGCTGCTCATCGATACCGACCAGTGAACCAACCTCGTTCACTTCAACAACTTCAGGAACCTCTTCGACCTTAGCCTCTTCGACCTTGGGCCTCTTCTTTGTAGCCGTCATAAAATGTTTCCTTTCAAAGAGAAACGGGAGGGGATTTCTCCCCTCCCGTTATGGCTCTTTTCGTCAACTTTGGATTAGTTCCAGAGCCGCTTGGCCAGCTTCCGACGCTCATCGGTGATGAACGTACCGTAGTTGGTGATGAGACCGTACTTGGCGTCACGGTCATAGGGCTCAACGAAGCCACGGAACTTCATCCAGTTACCGTCCAACACAGCCAACTTGACGTGGTTGCTGTTGAGGAAGTACCATGTGGTGGAGGGCATAATGTCCGACCACACAACCTTGGCTCCACGGTGAATCAGGTTGGAGAAACCAGCCTCAGCCATCTTGGCGTCAAGGAATCGCTGGTTCGGCTGAAGCAGCGATTCGTACTTCTCCCAGAGGGTCTGGGTCGTGATTTCAAAGTCGCACGCATCCCCAGGCCAAGTGACCGAGTTGTATGCGTTCGACATCAACGGCAGGGTGAGAGCCGTCAGAGCGGGGGTCACAGGCGAGCGCCAGTAGGCGCCAGCCGCAACCGAACAGTCGATACCGCCAACCGTGGTGATGGACGACGTGTTGTCGCCAACCAGCAACGGCAAACCGCCCCAAGCCTTGCCGCTAGCGGACGTACCGTCCAGCGTCAGGAAAGCGGTCTCAAACGCTTCAGCGGTGGTCCGCTCGGCGTTCTCAACCTTGGCCTTCAGAAGATTGACGATCGCTCGGTCGCCCGAGTTCTTCGCCTCTTCCAGACCCGACATGGGGATGAAAATGGCTGCCTGCTTCCAAGAATACTCCGCAGCCGTGATAAGCTCTTCACCGTGAATCGGGGTCAGAGCATCGTAGTTGGAGTAATACTGGAAGCTACCATTGGTAGCGTACATCAACGGAGCAACCGCAGTAGCTCCGCCCTGGGCATCAATCTTGGCCTTTTCCTTCAGCCACTGAAGTGCCGCTGTACGACGGAAGATGTTATCAACCGCCTTGCCATCCTTCGTGAAGTATTTCTTCAGCGTAGTGGCAATGATGTTGTCAAAGTTTGGGTTCATTTACCTTGTGACTTTCATTGTCGAGAGATGATTACTTTTTCTTACCCTCAAGCAGAGCGTAAGAGAACATGTCCGCAAACGAGTCTCCCTTAATTGCTGGCTCCAACTCAGGCGCATTGCGCTTAGCACCCTTAGAAATCGCCTGGTTAGCCTTCCGCTTCTTGATTTCCTTCGAAGCTGTGTCGGTAACCTTTTGCGACACTTCGGTCTGAGTCTTACGAGCCTCAACGCCCTTCTTGGCGCTGACCAGCAAATAAGCTTCCTCGATACCAAGCTGACGTTGAATGGCGACTGGAAGAACCTCATGCGGGTCAAAGTCGGGATACTTTGCCTTGACGGCTTCAAGTTCCGCTCGGACCTCACGGTCGATCGCTTCCTGACGCTGGGTATCCACAAATTGTGCGAGCCGCTTGTTTTCCGCCTCAAGTTCCTTGAGACGGTTAGCCAGCGGTGCCAACTCGGGATCGTCAGTTTCGTAGTTACTTTCCGCATCGGGGGTTGCGCTGACTTGGACGTTCATCGCCTGGGCCAAACTATTGATAAGCCCCTCAGGGTCCTCCAATAGTGCATCCCGCATCTGCTTGCCCCACTCGGCTGCCTTACGCAATTCAGCAATTTCCTGAGTTTTGCGAGTATAGTCCGCTTGGCGCATGTAGCCGTTCGCAACCTCGGAAAGCGGGACGGACAATTCTTCCCCGTTAACCTTGATTGTTACAAGCTCGTTTGCGTGTGACTGTAGATCGAACTTGAGGGGCTCGTCCTCATCGTCGTCGGAAGTTTCATCACTGAAACTTTCGTCGTCCGAATCGTCCTCGGTGTCCTCTTCGTCTACGTCGCTATCATCCCCGCCATCAAGGTCAAGACCTTCGTCATCGCCTGCCTGGGGGTCAATGACTTCTCCATCACCTAAGTGAATGACAGCGTTCTGCTTCTTGCTTTCTCCGCTGACACCACCGCCCGCCTCCACTTCCGCTGAAGCTTCTGCGAACATTGAGTCGAAATCATTTTCTACCATGCTGAATCCCTCCTGGGGTTATTCACGTTAAAGGGTGAAGCCAATCAATCACCGCATTCACTCACTCCAGAGTAGCCATGTTCAATTAAAAGGCTTCGTGGCAGAGACGGGACTCGAACCCGCGACCTTCGGGGTATGAACCCGACAAGCTACCAACTGCTCTACTCTGCTAATACTATTTAAAGAACCGTCAATTAATTCGTTATTTCGGGTGGGTGGGACACTCCACGACAGACGTCCCACCCCACTAGGTTCGTGGCCCTAGTACCCCGATCTATTGCGGCGGACCACCCTTCGGGGGTTCGCCTTCCATCCCTGGGGGCGGCGGCAACGGCTGGCCAGTAACAGGGTTGATACCAGATTGAAGAAGCAAATTCGGATCAATAAGGAACTCAGACGGATTCTGGACACCGAACGCCTCCCGCAACACATACTCGGCCATCTTGCGAGGATCAACAACCGTACCAATATACGGCGACATAGTATCCATAAGCTGAAGGGCAGCCTGGCGCTTAGTGGACTCATTCTGGGGCTGGGTAGAGCCAGCTTCAACACTGAAGTCGTAGTCACCTTGGATTTGATCTGCGTCATATTGGACCCACATCGTGGCCCCATTCGGGCCAACAATCCTAGCCACAGCATCAGCCGTCAGGAACTCTTGGGTCAACTTCACAACCCGTTCGGCAACCTCACCGATCGAACGTTCAACGATCGACAACTTGTCCGCTGCACGGGCATTAGCTCCATCGTTAATCATCGCCGCTTCCGTAGCGGTGCGACGAATCTCGGGCTGGTTACCACGCTGGTACTCGGAAACACCAGACACAAGGTTGATATCCTCAAGAATCATAGCGGTCTGGTTATAGAACTCGGGCGGCAGATTCGTAGTCCCCACAGGCGCTAGCACGTCAGCGAACGGTGCAGAGCCCTCAACCTTGACCAAAGCGTTGTCATCGCCGCTAAGTAGCGCCGCTAGCCCGTCCTCACCAATCTCGCCGTCCCGATAGAGATACATGCGACGGTACCGTTTACGGTCGTTAATCATCTGGGTACGGGTCATCGCTAGTTCGATCTGAAGTGGCGCTATTGCCTCAACATCACCCAACGGGTACAGCTTGTCAGGTACGTCGTAGTTCCTGAGCATAACGAACGGATGCGTGAAAGGCATAGGTACAGGTTCGGGATCGAGCAAATAATCATCAGAACCATCAGCAAAGGTACAAACAGTTTCATTGAGAAGATCGTAATATTCCCAAATGATGGCGTAACACGCCTCTTCCCCACGATCCTCCCCCTCGTACATGATGTCGATTTCCTTCTTGGCTTCCGACATTGCATAAGCACTCAGCTTAGAACGAGCAGAAGCCTTCCAGGCTTCATTCTCTTTAGCCACATCAATCGGCACATACATGCGCTGAGCAACCCAGGTGGCATTCTTCAGACGTGTGGCATCAGGATCAATGTAGATATCGAACGGAGAAACCCTATCGACGTTCGGGCGATCCTCTTTAACATAGGTTTCTTTGGCGGGGATAGCGCCGACCACATCTTGCACGGTGGGGAAATCGTGCGTGGGGACACCCGCCTGCTGGGCTTGCTGGATTTCTTGGCCCAGTTGGGCGACACGGTTGGATGCTTCTTGGGCGAAAGATTCCTCCGTCCAGTCACGCTGAGCCTCAGAGTACACCCATGTGATTTTGCACCAGCCGTGTCCGAGAACGACAAAATCTTTGATGGCCAAACGGAACTCTTCGTGAATGTCGTTGTGTTGCCACTCGTAGTTGGCAATCGCCTCCACGATGGAGGCCGATTGCTGCATCTCTTCTTTGCGAGCTTTGACAGTGATCTTGGGGTAGTTGACGCTAACCCCAGGAACAATGACGTTCACTGTGGAGAAAGCCATGTTGGGTGCGATGATATCATCGTACGTGTCCAACTCGGCATAGTCGTAACGGTTGCCGTAAAGCTTAATCAGTCTAGCCCAAGTCTCATCGTACTTGGCTTGCTGACGCCACTTCACGGCATCCGTTACCCGCTTTTGATGAAGGGCAAGACCATCCTTTTTGGAATTAATTCCGCCAGTCTTGTAGTCTTGCGAATTCATTCGGGCCATCTAGTGTGTCCCTTATCGCTTGTAGTTCTGGTTATCCGAAGGAGGGCGAATCACGGCATGATCGTGATTGCTGGGGCGAGACTGCTTCGGAGCATGCTGATTGTTGGTAGCAATCGGCTTCTTTCCCGAAGGAGTAACCTTTGACGTGGGCTTAGCTGCCATTCTTGGGCCTTTCTAACGCATTTTTCAGACGTGAAAATTGTGACGCATTCGGAACAGCCGTAGCCTTGGTGGCCACAGGCTGTGGATCAAGCCCGTTCGCTCGGGCTTGAGCGATTTGTGAGTCATTGAACTCTTTAATTGTGTAATCGTGGAAGCCCTGCTTCTGTCTAGGCCCATACGAGAACTCCAAAGACCTCGCACGGCACCTGAAACAGAACGCTGAGACCCCGTTGAAGCGGTCCTCGGGCCAGTCGTCACCGCATCCAGGGCAATTCGTCATAAAGTATTACGATAACCGTCAACTAAACGTCGGTTTCAAGTTTTTATGACCCCGTTTAGCGCCATCAAGCTTCTTTTCCCACCAAGCAAACGACCCTTTCACCTTTTCGGCGCTGACATTGCCTTGAATTTTCTCAATGATGGCATATTTTCGACATTGGATGGCGATACCAAGAGCCATAACACAGTCATCGTGGGGAGAACCACTCAATTTCCCCTTCTCGTCCCTTGTGAACGTACGCAATTCGGCAATCGTGCGCCTATCGGGCACATTTTTCGCTTCCCGAAGCCACGCAGCAAGATCATCGGCCAGCAAAGGCTTCGATGTTTGGGTCGTAAGCCATCCCAACTGCTCTAACGGACGGTCTTGTCGCTTAGACAACGACCGTCTACGGTAAATTCGGTTGTACTTCACCCTTTGGAGCGCCTTCGTGGTCGTCATTCCATGGTTGTTGAACTCTGGTGCGATCACAGCGAAGCGGTAATACCATCCCAAAGCGGGCAAAACGCTCTCACCAAAGATATCAGGGTCGATATGGCCATGCCACATCGCCACAATCTCATTCGTCTGCACACACAACACGTAGGCGACACTGTAGTCGCCATGCTCCAACCCTTGAGCAATGTCGGCACCGATCACATACGAATACCGATCCTCGTCATTCGGGCTAGACCAAATGCGTAGAGGCCCATCTTCCTCAAACAACCTAGGCTCTTTGCCCTCTAGGGTGATGGTGCCAACCCAAACGGGTGGCACTTCCTTGAATCTTGCCAGATTTTTCAGATTGAAAAAAGGGTTACCCGAACCAATGAACGCCTCTTCAGGGTTCGACGGATACTCCTGGCACAACTGCCACGGCTCCAACTCCCGCTGCTTCTGGGCATACCACTCAGCGGTACGTTCCTCAACAGCAGACCATGGGAAAAAGATACCATGAAAGCCGTTCTCGCCCAACTGGGAACCAACCCAGGTGCGGTGAAAGAACGTGCCCTCGCCGTTGGCGGTGGACAACCCCAACACACGACCGCCAATATCGGTCGTGGGCTCAACCGACGCCCACGCCTCTTCAGGGTTCGGCAAGAACGCCCACTCGTCAAGGATGGCCAGAAAGACCGACTCGCCACGGGCAGGGTTATTGGCAGACGGTAGACTCATCAACGTGGAGTCATTCTCGAAAGTCATCTGCGTGCGGACACGATCCATCAATCGTGGCCCACGCATACGCACCCAATCAGGAAAATGCTTATACGCCTGTTTTGCTTTCAGCAAAAGACTGACCGCTTCACGCTCTCCTTTTGATAGCATGATGATCTGACGGTTATCCCAACCGTACGTCAGCCACAAAGTGAAACCAGCAATCAAGGTGGAAAACCCAATCTGTCTTGCTTTCAGCACGACATTACGTCGATACCGAATCCAGTCGTACAGAACTTCCCTTTGGGCTGCACGGAGCTTCAGTGGGACTCGGCCCTTGCCTGGGACACGAATCCACATGTTCTCTTCAAGAAAGTTCGTACACGCCTCAGCGAGCATGAGAGCATCCTCATGGTCGATATCCTGAGACCAGTCGATAGGCTTAGACGGAAACCATCCACGCCACTTCAACTCTTGCTCGATCGCAGAGATATTGAACTTGGAAGAGACCTTGCGCTTACGAGCGTTCTCCTGAGCGGCCTGGGTCGGTGTGACAACCGACACAGCCATTACTCAACCACCGTAGGCTCAATACCCCGATCCTTGAGCGCCTGCTTGGCGGACGCAATTCTTTCGTCCTCCTGCGCCCCCGCCAAAGCCTCGTCCCGCAGACGAGCCAACTCTTCGTCAGAATAGTTGGCGAAATCATCCTCTTCCAAAGCATCCAAAATCGTGTTCTCACGGGCAGCCATCGAATTAACCCCAACAGCCTTCAACCACAAATCGGCGGCTTTCAAGTCATTTTCAAGAACCGCTTTGTTGAACACCATATCCAAAATCTTGCCAACCTTGTCAGGATCACCCGCATGCTGAAGAGTGACATATCGTACAGCATCCAAAACCCGTGGGTCTTGCTTCCAACGCCACAGCGTTGTCCGCCCGACCCCAATCACAGTACACAACTCTTCCTCGGTGTCGGGATGGCGCAACCCCTTCGGGGTGCCCGCCCAAACGACGTACGTCAGTTGCTTCTCATCCAATTGTCGCCTTTGGGCTTCAGTCAGCTTGGCCATAAACTATGGCGCAAAACGTCAGTCGTGAACGACTAAAAAACGCAACCCATAAGACGTCCCCGAGAGGCGTCAGCCAAACGAGGGGACGCCATGACTCTTAGACTCTAGGTGGTGGCGGCTTCTAGACGCCGCCACCGTTGGGAGGAACCCTAGTTCCGACTTCATCGGCGGGCTTCGCTTCCCTGTCGGGCGCTAGCCCGCCTAGAGTATCTAATACTATGACACATGCCGTCAAGTGATTTCTCCACAATGTGACACAAGTCACACCACAGGTACCAAAAAACGGTACCCCAAAGGTGCCAAAAAATGGCACCCCCAACACGCAACAACCTACCAAAGAAACATAACAATCCCCACAAATTTCACATATGAAAATTCGGCACAATAAGGAATCCTATGAAAACAACTCCCACCCCCTCTGACCAGGACTTATGTGAAGCCGCATAGATTTCATAAAAACAAGAAACTCGGGACGGTTCCATATATAGGAATCTTTTCGGTCTTGGGGTGGCACCCCCCCGTGGTACCCCCATGGTGGCGCTCTAGGTTTGCTGTGGTTTGTTGTACTCTACAACTATTGCGCTCACAACCTTTGCGTTCGCAATGTGTGTGTTGGCACGCATGTTGTGTGTGTTGGCACGCATGTGCGTGCTTCGGCACGCATCGCCCTGGTGCGTAGTGGGTCGTAGGCTCATTGTTTCGATTGTTCGGCTCATGGTCGGCTCATTGTTTCCGTGGGTCATCGGCTCATTGTTTAGTGACGTTCACGTCGATTGTTTCGTCGTGTTCGGCGTGATTGTTTGTCCGATTTCCGCTAGTCGTTTCATTGTTTCTTGTATCGGTACAGATAGTTTGTATTCACGAGATTCTTTGCGAGTCATAGTTTGCTTAGGACGGGTTTCCCATTATTTCCGAGAAATTCTTTCTATTGTCTGACCAGGGCAAACGTAAGTTTCTGGCATGAAACTTTGGGAAAGTGCTTGACTCGCATTTACGGTTACTTCAATGCTTTGGAGGTCGAAAGCAAGCGCCCCACGGGGTACGCAGCGTCGGCGATCGGTTCTGGTGAGTGCAATGCGCTCATGTCCGTCCGATCGGTGTTGGCCTCTGAGGATTGGGGGCGGGCCGATTGGGTACTCGGAGGACTCACCAGGGGCGAACGGTTCACCCGAACCGTGCGACACCGTGGGAAGAGGTCAACCTCGTTGGCGATATTTAGAAACGGTAAATTCGGGAGGCCGTCAGCGCACTGGCGGAGGAAGTCTCGCACTAACATTGTTAGTTCGATGCTTCACGGCTTGAACCTATCGGCGGAGTAGATCCCGCACGGTTCAGGGGTTGTGAAGTGGGCACGACAGTGGACACCTAGTTTCATCGGGTGGCTTGAGATAACCGTTCTGGACTGGCAATCCATACAAGCTTGATAGTTCGTAATCGCCTAGTTCGGCCACCGTGTGAGAATCACGGCCCGATAGTTCCCCAGCATCTCACGGGACGTAATGCATCCCTGGTAGCGTAAGCGTAGAATGAGATGGGAGATGGGGTAGGCAGCATGGCAGATATGCACGATTGGTCCCTAGTCGGGCCTACGCTAGCCTCTGATCACCCGTGAACACGATGAGACGGGTTACGCTAACCTCTAGTTGCTGGACGGCCGTTCGATCGGCCCTAGGGTACGCTTGACATGGCACGGTGATCGTGCTATGCTATGCATACACAACCCAAACGGAAGTTTCAAGCGTGAAACTTTCACCAAACGAAAGGTAATTTCAATGACCACATACAATCCCCGCAAGGCTGCACTCCAGTACACCGATTCGGTCGATGACATGGCACGGCAGTACGAGAACGGTGAAGTTGTCGGCACAGGCAGCAAGCTCGCTCTCACGGTGGCGCTCATCAGGACTGGTGCCATCTCGTACGTCAAGAACACCAAGGACGACGGGTTCCATTGGAAGGGCATGAAGGACGTTATGGAGCTTGAGCCGATCAAGACTCACTCTGTCGCCAAGTCCGACATCTCCAAGGCTTGCAAGGTCGTCAATCACTACATCCCGAATGTTGTGACGGCCGACGCCGAGGACGTCGTGTCCATCCTGTTGGAGTTCACGAACACGCACAAGTCCCTGTTCACGGCCTACGATGCCATCGATCCCCGTTTGCCCCAGGAGCCCCGTACGCCTACAGCGTGGGACTTGGTGTCGGCGATGGCCACGGTCGTCCAGAAGGCCCGTAAAGAGGGCATCGACCCGTTCGCAGTCCAAGAGGCGTTCGAGGCTGCGTTCAAGTCCAATTTCGGTAGCTGAAAGTTTCAATGCTGAAACTTCGGCTTGAGTCAGCTAGCTATCCACGGGGCAAACGTCCCGCCCCGTGGGTAGTCATGTTCACTCAAGTGAGCAATAACAAAGCGAGGTTGCTATGGAAAGGTTTGCCGTTATCCGTACCACTGATGATGGTACGCAAGAAATCAAGTTCTACGAGCAGGAGTCGTTGGCTCACCTGATGGTGTACGTTCGTGCATGCTCGTTGACGACGGTGACGGACGGGTGTTGGCTTGCCAATTTCCCTAAGCCGTTTGGTGCGGGTGGGGTCAATCACGTCGTGATCGTGTGGTGTCCGTCATGACTCGCCTTGACCGTATCCACGATGCCCAGGAGCATGTTCGTCATGTTGTTGCTGAGCTTCACTTGGCGCTGGGCGAATTGGCCAATCTGGCCGACGAGGCCAACGTTCCGTATGCCTATCTGAGCATGTTGTTGACTGCATCGGACAAGGCTAACGACGTTCTCGTTACGGCCGACCATGTGGCTGGTATCATTCCGATCGATGGTGTACTCGTTTGGGATGAATTGGACCCGCCGAGGGTCTAGGTTCTATCTAGGGTGCAACGGGAATGCTCTTGCATTAAACGAACACAAGAAAGTGTCGCCCTAGACAAGTCATGATCGGTACCCTAACGGCTCTCATCGGAACGGGCTAAGTGCACGGGTGTAATTCCCTGAGCCGATCACCAATCTCCCAAAGTTTCAATCCCGAAACTTTGGCTTAGCGAGGGAGACATAGACATGGAAGAAAGCGAATTCGGTCCAAGGTGTGACGTGACCTGCACGGTCGATGCGTGTGATCTGAGCTTGGTGTTGTTCACGCTCGGTTCCATCATCGCTGTGATGCCTGCGGCGATTGCTGCCCACTTGGTGCATCCTGAGGCGCTTGAGGCTGCCTCTAGCCTGTTGGACGTGGCCAATCTGGCTCACCAATTGGCTGAGACGACTGGTGCGGAGGGTTGGGCATGAGCGAGGTCAACAACGCACGTCCTGACGTGTTGCGTCGGCTCAATCAAGCCTTGCTTGAGGCTGAGGCTCTTGAACGGGACATTGCCGATGCTATCGCCCGTAGGCGACGCATCGAGACGATTGGTGATACCCACTGGGCGGGACCGTGTGAGCCCCGTGGCGGGTGGCCCGTCGATTGGGTTGACGAGTCACCGTGGGAACGTGTTGCCCGTTTGGATGCCCGTAAGGGCGGCTCGCTGCGGCAAGACAATCCTTCACCTGGGGCGCTACGGTCACGGGCGCATCGTGCCCGTCAGCGGGCGGCCAAAGCTCAGGCTAGTTGAAGCTAGCAAGGTGCAGCTAGGCGTTAGCTCGGCTGTATCTTAGTAGTGTCAATAGCTACTGGTGTGACATATGTCACATTGACTTACGGTACGCATCGGGTGTATCGTAAATTTCACGGCTGAAACAAACGGAAGCGAGGTTCCAATGGCCGATATCACATTCAAAGGTGTACGTCGCCGCAAAGAGGGCGACAAGGTAGAAGCTCTTGTCCCTGGTGGCTGGATGAAGTTGTCCTTCCTCAAGCCCGACCAGCTCAAGCGGCTTGAAGCAATGCCCGAAGTCAATTCGGTGTACTCCCGCAACGCCAACATGTGGACAGAAGCCGCATTCGAGGCTGTCTGGGAGCCCGACGAGATGGAGGACGACCCCCCCATGGACCCGCCCATGAATCCTCCCGAGGATGACGGAAGTTTCAACGGTGAAACTCCCGACACGGACGGTGAGGTTCCCACGGACGGTGAGCCCCAGGGCGAACCCAAGGGCGATGGACGCAAGCCGTCCGAGTCCAGGGATGACGTGCCCACGTTCCAGATGCCGTCCGATGGTGATGGCGATGGTGAGGGCGGTTCCCAGGGAGACGACAATCTCTATCTCACGTTCGCTGAGAAGGACGACAAGGGTCGTATCCTCAAGACCACGGCTCAGCTTGTCTCGTTCAAGGACGAGTTTGACCCGAGGGCGCAAGCTCTTGGTCAGGCTGTGATGGATCAGACCATCGGGTTCGTTCGTGGCGATATCGCTATCGCCATGGATACTCTCAAGGCTGACATCGAGCCCCAATTCGTTGGTCTGGCGTCCGATATCAAGACGCTGGACGAGGGCTTAAACAAGGTCGCTACCCAGAGCGCCGCTAACACCATTCAACTTGGGGCGCTTGAGGACAAGCTCAAGAATTTCAAACCTGAAAATGACGGAAACGTCCGACAGGTGCTGGTGAGCATCGACCTGACACGGCCCGACCATGAGAAGGTCAAGATCGACGGCTTGAGCCACATGGCTTTGCCCCAGCTACTCAAGCTGGTGGCGGCTGGTATCCACACCTATCTGCCTGGTGTCCCTGGTGGCGGCAAGTCTCACACGGCTGAGCAGGTTGCCCGTGCCCTGGGTTGGAAGTACGGCTCACTGAGTCTGGGTCCGACCACGCCAGAGTCACGGCTGATGGGCGGAATGGACGCCAACGGTCACTTCCACCTGACTGCGCTGATCGAGTGCATCGATCACGCTGAGGCCAATCCCGACAGTGGGGCGATCTATGTCATGGACGAGATGGACAACGGTCACCCTGGCGTGATTGCTACCCTCAATAGCCTGTTGGCTAACGGGTGGATTACTCTGCCTGATGGCAGGACTCGCAAGGTGGGTCGTAACTTCGTGGTCATCGCTTGTGCTAACACGTTCGGCACGGGGCCAACCGCCGAATTCAGCGGCCGTAACCGTTTGGATGCTGCCACGTTGGATAGGTTCGCCTATCTGCCCTGGGAGACCGACCTGGGTCTTGAGCAGGCTCTGGTGGAGGCTCATCTCGGGCCGCTCGGTGACGAGGGTTGGCTGTTGGCCAAGGATTGGCTGAAGGTTTGGCGGCAGGCTCGGGCCAACGTCGCCGAACACGGTCTCAAGGTGTTCGTCACGATGCGTGGCGCTATCAACGGTGCAATCCTGCTGCACGACGGCTGGACAATCCGTGACGCCTACGCTATGATTCTCGGTAACAAGTTGCCGACCGACCAGGCGAGGAAGGTGAACCCGCTGTGAGTTTCACGGATGAAACTTTCGGGGAGTACGTCCCCAAGTCGGACAATCCTGATTGGATTCTCCGCTACTATCCGACAGTGAAGGACGCTGTTGATGACGCTGTGAAGCGGTCCAAGACTGACGGTGCATCGCACACGTCAAGTGACGGGTGGGCGGGCGCTACATGGCGTGAAGCCATCGACCTTGGGCGCAACGGCTGGGATGCCGTTCGCCCCAAGGTGGATGCCATTCTCACTCCCGTGAGGGACAAGCTTGCCACGATTCTGGACGTCGCTGACGAGCCGAGTTTCGATATCATGGGGTTCGAGCCCGATATCGACCGCTATCTGGCCAACGAGGTTGAGTCGATGCGTGAGTACATGCCCGTGTTGGCACCTGCCAAGGGCAAGGTGTTCAATCTGCTGATCGACGGCTGTTTCAATTCGGGCGTGTCGGCCGATAAGGTGTTCCGTACTGGTGCGGCTATCGCTGCCCTGGTGGAGTCCATGCAGATTCTCGGGTTCGACATGAATATCTACGTGGAGACCAATGTGGAGCCTGGATGGTCCCGTAAGGGTGATCGTGGTACGTGGAAGAACTATTGCACGCTGACTAGGGTGCATCGTGCGGGTGAGAATCTGGACATCAATAATGTGATGTTCCCGATTGGGCATCCTGGCTGGCTGAGGCGCATCGTGTTCTCTATCCAAGAGGGCGAATCCAAGCCCGTCCGTGACCACTTCGGGTTCCATGACGGCAACGGCTACGGCCGTCCCGTGACGGCCATGTGCGACGATCTGGTGGAGGCATCCTTCATCATGTCGCTCGCCAAGGACCATCGGTTGCTGTACGATAACCCCGTTGAGTGGGTTCTGTCTCAGCTTGAGGCCCAGGGCGTTTGGGAGCGTGAGTCATGACGTACCCGTACCGTCCCCAAAGCCGTAGTTTCAAGTCTGAAAAAACCGTGTACCGCCTGCCCGCCAAAGTCCAGTACATTGTCGAATACCGACCGTGCCTGCGTGGCGAAGAGTACCTCTTCACACAGAAGGGCGTACCGTTCGAGGGGCTATCTGGCCCTGCGGTGCTGCGTTCCCAAGACCCTTGCCCCAGTCTCGCCGTTGCGGGCACTGTGCGACCTGTGGTCGTGGGAGAAATCGACCCCGAAACGGACACTGTAATCTACTACAAGGACCAGGACCGATGATGAAGGTACCTATCCCGCTACCTGGAGTGTACGTGTTCCAGAAGGACGAACACTCGGTGTTTTTCCCGACCGTCTATGGTGCGTTCCGTCCTGTGCCGTCTAGGAAGTTCCCTGGGATAGCGGGCGTTCGGGTTGTGGACACCCGTCAGGGTGACGTGCCATTGCTCTGTAAGCCTGGCGTGTTCGAGGTCATCGTCGGTTTCGTTGACACCCGTTACGTCGGCATCAAGCTTTCGGAAGAGGCCGAGTACGAGTGGTGGGCGAATCACGGGTCCACAGAGATTGACGGGGGCGCACCCTATGACCCGTCGATCATCATTCGGCCCCCCAAGCTGCCAAGGCGCAAAGTTTCTGTCGTGAAACTTTGGCCCAAGACAACAATTCTCATCCAAGAATGGACAAGAAAGGAAGTGAAGTAATGCCTGCAATCAAAACCACGATAATGAACGACGAATACGGTGAGTACCTGCTGTCGGGTGGCACCAAGACGACGGGCGTGTATCGTCCGTGCCCGTCCACGGTGGCCTACGAGCCTGTGACAACGTTCGGCAAGGAACGTCATGTGGCCACCTGTACCGTGTTCGGTGGCAAGGCCGTGGCGGTCAATCATGTCGGCCCGAAGTATGTGGTCGTTCACACACCCGAGGCTCGTGAACTGTGGGCCTATCACGGCAAGTTTGTGGCAGCCCGACCGTCGCAGGCGTACGACCCGCTAGGGCCTGACGACCCGATCAAAAAGGCACCGCCTATCAAGAGGGGTGTGCCGCTCAAGGCCAAGATCACGATGCCGTCGCTGTGGAAGCGTACGGACAGGCTCATCAGGGAGTGGACCCGTGAAACCGCCGAGTAGATTCAAGCGACATATTTCTTTCATCCCCCAGGAGGGGTGTTGGGGTGTGTTCACCAATGACGAGTTGACGTTGCGTTTCGGCAAGCTACCCAGTGCGTTGTCGTGGGCGTCATCGAACATCAAGGGTGTTCCGCATCTTTGGATGCATCTCCGCCCGATGAGCCCTAATCAGTTCCGTGCCGATCTATAAACCCCAAGAAAGAGGAAACATGAAGGCAATCATCATCAAGGCGGGCGTGGCAGTTTTGGCGTCCGTTCTTGTACCAAACGTTAGCGAGGCCCAGGCTTTGCATAACGACCACGCCGACCAGCAGGTCGATATCTGTCACCACAATCAAGGGAAACCTGGGTGGGTGCTGATTGAGATTGACGAATCGGCGGTGCAAGCCCACTTGCACCACCAGTGGGGTAAGGACATTTACCCTGTACCAGCGGACGGCTGTCCGAACCCGTGTGAAAGTTTCACATATGAAAAAGGAGACGATGACGAATGCGAACCGACCACGACGACCACGACCCCAGCGACGAGTTCGACTACGAGCGTGCCAACAACACAGCCCGAGACGACTACGACGCTGACGGCTACTACATTGCCACCAGCGACTACGACTCCGCCGAGTACGACGATTTCAGTAGCGACGGCTATTCCCCCGACCCCGAGTTCGACTACGATTTCGACTGATGGGTGTCAGGAAGATGAACCCTGTTGGGATTGTCGCACGATGGGTAACCGTGTTTGTGGCACGCCGCTTCCAGCGACGGGCTCAACGTCCGATGTCCTGGTGGGAATAGCTATCATGGCCATCCTTCTCGGACTATTGTTCCGTTGGTCACGGAGGTTGCGTAAGACGTGAATTGGACCCAGCCAATGTGCGAAGCATGTTGGGTGGCGTTCAATCCAGAGCTAAGACCCGCAAGAATCATCAATCCCCAGGTCGAATTGTGTGCCTGGTGCGGCGAGTACACGACCGATGGCATCTACATGTATGCCAACCCCGATGACGTACCTTACCCTGCGGTACCGAGGGTGACGTATTTCACACGAAGAACCCTTGACAAGCAGTAGCGTAACATGCTATACTCTCGTTGGGTTCTAGGGAGCTAGTGCTCACCAAGCATCTAGCGACCGATGCTCTATGGGGATGGTATCCCCTCAAGGGATACCATCCTCTATGAGTAAGACATAGAATACATAGAGTGGCCCGCAACCCGTAGGTTGCGAGCTACACACAGAGTCCAAGGTATCCTCGCAACCGACGTCTTTGTGTGTAGCTCGGAACTTGCGGTGTGCAACTTCCCACCAGAATTTCACTGGTGAAAAACTAGGAACGGAGAAACGTCAATGTTCACCTTCATGGATGGCGACGATCAGGAAATCGGTTTGGCAAAGCGGAAGGCTGCGGCTGATGCCGCCGCCGCCAAGGCCCGAGAGTTGGGTTTGCCCGAGGACCAAACCCAGATGACGGTTGCTCAGATCGCTGAGCTTCAGACCGCCCTGTATGGCGAAGGGAACCCCGACCACAAGTGGCGTTCGAAGTCGTTGGATTCCGCCGAGTTGGTGTGGGGCCAGATGGACTACATGGAGTTGCTGGCTGACGTCGTGTACTCGTTCGAGGTGTCCCCGACGTTGGGTGACGACATTCGTGCCCTGCGGGCGTCGATCTGTCGGACGGCTCTCGATAACGAGGCCGAGTTCGAGACCCGTTTGCGGGCCACGTTGGCTGCCGATCCTAATGGGATTCCGAGTGTGCCGTTGCGGCTTGATGACATGATTGCGGTCCTGTTGATCTGCGGGTCGGTGCTTCAGTCCCTCATGGCGAAGGACGATCAGCAGAGTGGGATTGCGGGATACTTTCTGGGTACCGCCATCAAGTCGCTCACGGAGCAGCTCATCCCCCAGGCCCAGGTGTTGACGGAACGTCTTTTGGCTGAGGGCAAGATCACGGCTGAGGACATGGAAAGTTCACGCAAGGCGTGGGACCAGTTCTTCGGCCTCCCCGACGAGGATGATGACCACGGTTTCATGATTTTCGAAATCTGATTCATCATTCACAAAAGTTTCAACAGTGAAACTTTTTCGGGGAACGGAGACCCTAAAGTGCTACAAGTTCCAGTGTTTGGAATGGAAAACAACCCCGATTCTCTCAAGGGTCGGCGACGTGGCTACGCCATCGCCTACGGGTACGCTTCGTGGGAGTGGGAGGACGTGACCGAAGTCATCGGACACGTCCCCCATGTGGACGCCCATGAAGAGTGGGAGCTTCAGGAGATGGTGCGGTGGAGCGGCGGTAGTCGTCTTGAGCTAGAGTTCGGTTCGGGTATCGTTCCGTACTCTCGCTTGTGGGTGAGGTCGAATTCGTGGCAAGAGGCGCTAGCCCTTGCCGTCGAATTCGAGAAGGGCAGTATTTGGCTTCTAGAGAAAGTGAGAGCGTTGTGAAGCTCTACAAGAAACTCACCACGTATAAGTATTTGCGTTGGTGTGCGTACACTCGCCGTGAGGCCTTCCGCCATGCGTTCTTTGTTGAGCGTGCGAAGTGAAAGCCGCCCCGTATCCCGTTGAAGTCCTCGATGGCGAGGCCGACAACGGCACAATGGTGAATAACGTGGCCGAGGTTCGTGAGTCGGTTGTCGGCCACAAGATCGTTGTTGCTGGGTGGCGAGACGATGAGTTCATCATCCAGCTAGACAACGAGTCCGAGGTTCGACTCCGCAACACGGATGATTGCTGCGCCTACACGGCGCTAGAGGCTTTCCTCCTGCATCCCGACAGAGTGGATCACGTCATCATGGGTGTCGGCACGACCGACGAGTATGGGACGTGGCACATCTACTGTGACTACGGTGACATACTTGAGTTGACGGTCGGCTGGTCGGCTGGTAACCCGTTCTATTACGGTTACGGGTTCGACATTGAAGTGGAGGCATTGTGAGCGCCCGAGACGACTATCCGTGGGAGGATATCGAGAACGGCCCCAACTGGCAGGAGATGTGCGACGAGATTGATCGGCTGCGTGCCGACCTCGCAGTCATGACGCAAGGCGTTGAGGACGCCGCCGAGGATCGTGATATCGCCCAGGAGAAGGTCGCTGCGGTGATCGCTGCTCTCGATAATCAGGAGCCCTGGCCGTTTCGCAAGTTCTACGGCGAAGTTGCGAAGGCGGTCGGACGATGAGCGCCCGAGACGAATACCCGATTCTCCACATGCAGGAACGTGGCGGAAGTGTTGAGTCGAAGAAAGCCCTTGACGAGATTGATCGGCTGCGTGCCGAAGTGGGGCCGTGGCGGCAACTGGCAGGGAAGGTCGTCATGCAGACGTATCCGATCCTCCCCCAGCCCGATTGGCCGCAAGACACAGCCTTCGTCGCCTTCGTTATCGACGGGCTTGCAAGGGCGGTCACAGGCGAAAATTTCAGCAATGAAAAGAAAGAAAGCGAAAAGCTAGTCCAACTACACACGGTCATCGGAAAGATGACGGGAAGGAATTTCTAATGACAAACAAAACAGCATTCGAGCGCAAGATTCGTGGCTCCATCAGCACCCCACGGGAACCGCTCGTGAACCTGAGCATGACCCGCACCCAGGCGATCCGAGTACGGTCGATTCTGGTGAACACTCTCACCACCGAGGATGCGGAGGCCGCACGGACGGCCACCGATATCGTTCGGGTGTTGAACGGAATCCTCAAGTGACGCTTGACTTCTCATCCGAAAGGGTGTACTAGGCCATGCGATACGATGACGAGGGTCTGCACCTACACCAAAGCGATATCGGTAGCTGGATGAACTGTCCAGAATCGTTGCGCCGCAAAATGATCGCAGCAATGAACGGAGAATCCGACAACACCGACGCAGCGTTCGTGGGAACATGCCTGCACACCGTCATCGAATACGAGCTTCAGCAAGAGTATCCTTACGAATCCCTTGAGGAAGCGCAGGCCATCGGTGCGCTTGCCTTTCTCAACGGATTCGAGGATATGGTGGCGGACGGTACGTCGTACCGTCGCTCCACCTTCGGGACCGACCTGAAGGCGATGGACTCGTTGAAGCCGCTGGTGGAGTCGTGGTACAACAGCCCCGAGCGAGAGTATCTGCTCTCGTCCGACAAGAACTACACGGTGGAGTACGAGTTCGATGAAATGTTCACCACCCACTTTTCAGGCATGAAACTTTTCTTGGCTGGACGCATGGACTTGATCGAGCCGTCCAAGGTGACCGATTGGAAAACGTCGGGTGGCGAGTGGAAGTTGTGGGAAAAGCAACGGTGGGATCAACAGTCAACCGTTTACACGTTCGTTGCGGCACGCAACGGACTCATCACCCCCAACAAGTTCGGTGACTATCGGTTCGACTTCAAAGTCCTCCAGCGCAAGTCGAAGGCGGTGGCGTTCGAAACGTACACGGTGTATCGTACGATGGGTAATTGGACGTGGCTTGAGCGGGTGTGTCAGAACATTGCCACAACGTTTGTGACGTTGGGGCTTGAGAACGAATGGCCGTTGAATGACCATTCGGCTTTGTGTGGTCCGAAATGGTGCCCCTTCTGGGATAACTGCAAGGGTGCCTATGTGAATGGAGTGACATGGAAGTGATCTATCAAGCCTTTCTGCATGTGTATCACGAAGATTGTTCAAACGCTGCCATGCACTTGGCTCCCGTTCGCTACAGTCCGATCACGTTCGCACTTGCAGAACACCTGATTATGAACGCCAATTTTGGTGACGTGTCCGAGAAGTGGATACCCGTCAACTTTGTGCTGGCCGACCGAGACAAGTACGAACTAGACAAGGGAAGATGATGGAAGTAACCGAGGTACTCAAAAACCGATTGGCTGCCGCCGTCAAAATGGTGATGCAGGTGGCAGGTGCCATCGTGGACACTCAAGCCGCCATCGCAGAAGAGCTAGCCGCCGAGGACGGCTGGCTTGGCGAGTTGACGATGGAGAGCGACACGGTGCGGTACGATCTGGCTGACGATATCGAGTCGATCACGATTCTTGCCACGTCGAAGATTGATGGCGTGAGGTTTATGCGGGTGACGATCGAGTTGATGCCCGAATAAATTTCAGATTTGAAAAACTTGACAACCAACCAGAAACGTGATACACTTGTATCATCGACGTAAGAGAAGGGAACGGAATGAAAACACCATCCATCAGCCGTGAGGCCCGTCAGCGTATCGCCCTGCGGGCGAACGAAATTCGGTCCTTCAGGCCCATGAAGTGGGTCAGGGGCACCGACACAGACCCCTTTCCTGGCATCTACGAGCCGTTCACCCCAGATGAAAGCCGCACGATCGCCAAGACGATCGATGCCTTGGCCGATTTTTGGCAGACACACCCGAACCTGTGGGTTCGTGGCAACGAGATTGTCAAGCGTCAGGGCGTGTGGAAAATGTGCAACGTGGGCGTGCTGTCTGCGGCGGCTGGCACCTACGACAACTACGTTCCCTTCGGCAACCTGAAGCATTCCGAGTCGATCACCCTCGGTCAGCCCCTGAAGGCCGTGAGCTTCACGATGGCGTACGAGGGTTTCCTGATCGAGATGAACGACAACTCTCGGACGGTGGAAGAGAACATCGCAGGGTTGCGGATCACGGCAGACGTGTTGCATGCCTTCGCTGAGCTTCCCAAGTCGAAGCGTGCCGATGCAGGCGAGTGGATCAAGCTTGTTGATGCTGCGTTCGCCAAGAACCTGAAGCTGCTGAAGGTCCAATCCCAGCGGTATCTGAAGGCCCATCCCCGTGCCACGGCATGGAAGCAGAAGATGAATTACCTCACCGAATTGGAGAACGCATAATGCCCCCCCAGACCGAACCCACCCCCGACGAAGTGACCGTTGAAGAAGAGGTCGTTCACGGCAACAAGGTTTCCGTGAAGTTTGGCCGAAAAGTTTCAGACGGAAACTTTGGGGTCACCGAAACAGTCGTTTGGGTGGAGAACGAAATCCCCACTGGCGCAACTGCCCAGGAGGCAGCCGAGAAGTTGACACGGCTACTCAACGTAGCTAAGGCTACGACGTTGGATCATCTCGGTATCGCATACCACTATGACCAGGAGGCTGGTGTGGTCCGTGAGGACTTGTCTCCCGTCACCCAAGGACGTGTGGAGCAGGCGTTCAAGGGTGGCGGGCAGCGTCCGCCGAGCGGTGACGGTCGGGTTGACCCGAGCGGCATCGTCATCAAGAACCCTGACGAGGCGAGCCCTGAGCCGATTCCCGAGTGGGCGGTGGATGCCATCAACAAGTCGGGAGTCACAGCGGTGTTTGACCGTCGTCAAACCCGTGACGATTCCAAGAATCAGCCGTACTTTGTCGAGTTTGCCAAGAAGGGTTCTGGCAAGGGCAAGGACGGTAGTCCGAAGTCCTACTGGCCACCCCGATAGGATCGTGGGGGTATGTGGTGTAATCCGAGGAACATGTCCAGTTCTGTCGTGAACGGACTACGGGACGCTTCTACCCCCACACGGTAGAGTGCCGTGGTAACCCAGGGGCGTTAACGAGACTGGGTTCGTAAGTGTAGACTAATCGTCCCGCTACAGCCACAAACCGAGCGCCCCGTTCCGCTATATTTAAGCGTGAGGGGTCAAGGCGGGTGTCAAAGCAGAGCTATATATGCAACTGCGGCCCGTAACATGAAACTTTCCGCCGTGTGGTGGAACGGCAGACACGACGGGGGGTTTCCCCGTTGCTCGAAAGGGCGTGCGGGTTCAACTCCCGCCACGGCTGAAAGTTTCATTATTGAAAATCGTGAATGGGAACGGACATGAATGACCAGCATCGAGGAACGGCTTCAAGACATTGAAGAAAACGGCGAATACCGCTACTTCCGACCATTGCATCGGGCAGCGGACGAATACATCTCATGGGCAGAACGCCCCCAAGATCGCATCTACACAGGGATACGGGTATTCGATGAAGTGATGCGTGGCACCGCCCCAGGTGAGCTAACCATCATCCAAGGGTTCACACACTCTGGCAAGACGTTGTTTGCCACAGAAATCCTTATCAACAACCCGACCCTTCCAATCACCCTCTTCACCCCCGACGAAACAAGACCGCTCGTCCTCACGAAGATGACGACCGCCATTGAAGGCGTGTCGGCCCGAGAACTAGAGCTACGCATCCAACAGGACGATGCAGCGGCCCGTGATCTATTGATGCGTACAGCACGCACCTACAGTAAGCTGGCTGTGTTCGATGAGTCGGTTACCTTGGTGGACATGTCACGCATGTATGACGAAGTGTGTGAAGCTATGGGTGAACCGCCGAAGGCGTTCATGTTCGACTACGCCAAACTCCTGAAAGGGTTCGATGATGTTGACGCTGCGATCACGGCGCTTAAGGGTTGGGGGAAAGAACACAATCTTCCTGGGTTTGTTCTCCACCAAGCATCTCGTACGAGCGGTAGCCATGGTCGCAAAATGGAGATTGATAGCGGTGCTTACGGTGGGGAACAGCAAGCTACGCATGTCATTGGAGTCCGACGAAAGAAGTATCAGCACATCGCTGCGCTTAACGATCTGGAAGAGAAGCTAGCGAATGCCACCAACCCGAATCTAATAGCCATGTACGAGTCGAAGATGAAAGAGATACGTCAAGTGTATCTCCCGAGGGACGAGGACACGATCACAGTTTCATTGGTGAAAAATAAGCGGCCACCGTGCGAACTGTTGGACGATCAGGATTTCAAGATCGACACTCGTACGGGGCGGATGATTGCGGTCGAAGAGTACCGTGACGAGAAGGGTCAGACCATACGTGTTTCCAAGGCGAGCCTGAGCTATATTCATAGCGAGGGTAAGCCGTGGACGGAACAGGAGTTGTTGTGATTGTTGCATTGGAACCGCCGAAAGAACTGCCCGAAGATGAGGTTGTGATTCGCATGTCACAGCGTGAAGCTTTGAGGCTGCGAGTTGAAACGGGATGCACGCCGCCTATCCCATATCCATTTATTGCAGAGCTTCACGATCGTTTGAAGAGAGTTGTCTAATGCCGAAGCCAACCGTGAAACAGGTGCGGCTAGCTGGACCCGAGACCGAGATTTCCATACCGTTCATTCAAGGAATGATCGATCGCATGATGGTCTCATTCCACAAGTACGGTCCCGTTGCGGATGCAACCCATGTGAACTGTCCCGCCACGGCATGGGAATGCCTGGCGGCATACCACCGTGACGGAAACACCGAACACTTGATCGACGCAGCGAACTATCTGATGATGGAATTCATGAAGAACCCCGACAACTTTCGCCCAACCGATTCGGACGGTAGCGTGGGTCGGGTCGATGACAAGGGGGTAATAAGTGTACGGCCTAATTAACGGGATACGGTTCGCCAAATTCTGGCTGTGGGATTCAACACCAGGGGAACGGCACGACGTACGGGTGGCATCAACGGACAACGAGATTTCTTTGTTCGCCGCCTGGTACGTTCTTGAGAAACTGAAGTTTCATGAGTGAAAGAAACGTCGCCCGAGACTTCCTCAAAATCTTCCAAGGCCGAACAGACGCATGGGGCGGAGACACGGGGCGAGCCAACTATGCCCCCGTCACCGAAGAACTCATCCAAGGACACTTGGACGGCACCCACGAACCGATCGGTATTTATCCGATACGGTTCGTCCTAGACGAAGAGTCTGAAGAAACAATGCCGTACCATCTGAGGGTGCGGTGGGGTTGCTGTGATCTGGATGACAACATCTGGGACCACACGTTTCTGTTGGCGAGAACGCTGTACGCCATGGACCTTAATCCGTGGGTGGAACGGTCACGGTCCAAGGGTTGGCATGTGTGGATTTTCGTCCCCGAGAGCGTTGCCGCATTCGAAATGCGGCGAGCACTCAAGGTGGCCTACAGTGTGATCGGTTTGCCAGCCAAAGAGGCAAACCCCAAATCCGAACTACTGCACCCCAACCAGCTAGGCAACTATGTGCGTCTCCCGTACCCGTACGGTTCCGATCGCCGCCAAGTGATGATGGAACATTGGGAAGCCGACAACGACGGCTACCCGATGGACCTGTGGAGTTTCCTAGACCAGCCGAAAGAGAGATTGTATTCGGACCCCGCCAAGGTTCGGCATTGGGCCACGAAGTGGCATGAGCCGAAACGGTTGACAATAGTTTCAGAGATGAAAGAAGGTGAAGCGGATGAGATACTCCGAACGTTACCAAAAGGTGTCAGAAACCTTTACGAATCTGGTCCCAAAATCAAAGAGGGCAAGAACGTGGCGGATACGTCTAGCGGTCTTGTTGGCCTTGCCCACATGTGTGCGAGCCATGGTCTTAGCGCACAAGACACCTACACAGTTGTTGCAGCGGCAGACAGACGTTGGGGAAAGTACCACATGAGGAACGATCCCGAGCTATACTACGAAGATATCGTCAGGAGGGCGTTTTGATTTCAACATTGACGGAGCTACGCAATATAGTGGCCCTTGTAGACACAACCGAATACGAACTCGAACAAGGCACCGCCGACGTCACCCGTGACGAGTGGCATTGGATGAAGTTGACACGACGACTCGCTTGTGATATACTTGATTTCTACACCGCATAACCCAAAAGAAAGAGAGACAATGAAAACCAAAATCCTACTCATCCTCGCCTGCGTGGCAAGCGTGTTGTTCTACACGTTCGAGCCCGCCAAGGCGGTCACGACCGATCCGAGCGTGACGGTTTCGGCCGACGCAACATCGGTTGCGGTCGGCACACCGATCACATTCACGGCATGTCCGAGCGTGGCACTCACGCCCAGTGGGAAGATCACTTTCCGCACCAGGGGCGGATCGAATCTGAACGTTGCCAACGACACGGCGTTTGTTCACGGCCGTGATCTGGCTGGATGCTATACGTTCGGCTACACGCCTTCGGCTGGTGAAGTTGGACGGGTTGAAGTGTTCACGGCAACCATCTACGTGCCCGCTAGCGGCCACCTTGTGAAGCCGTACACCGATAGCGTCGCATTCGAAGTGGTCGCCGCCCCTCCCCTCGCCCCCGTCGCCCAGAGCAACCTGCGTGGCACCATCGGCACCATCTCCATGGAGGTGCTGTATACCTGCGGACCTGGCTGTGGTACGGCGTACGGTGCCCGTGGCTACGGCTATCCTGGGACGGCGTTTTCGTCCTTCCAGATTGTCGTCTACTGTAGCGGTTCGCCCAATACACCGCACTACGGTCCTCGGGTGTACGTGTCGAACTACTACTCAACCTACATCTGCCCCTCGGGCCAGACGGTTGTTGGAGTGACGGCAGCCAAGTACGTGTAACCCCGTACGACAACCGTGGTCGTTCAACTGGTAGGACCGCTAGTTCGCTAGCGATGCAGGTTCGAGTCCTGTCCACGGTGCTAGAATTTCAAACGTGAAAAAGGGGAACGGAAATGAAAATGATTGTCACAGTCCGCCAAACGGTAGACTCGCAAGACCTTGCGAAGTTCATCCACGAAATCGACAACAACCCAACCGCCCAGCTTATCTCTATTGAGCCTGTACCCTCGGTGCGGCCAACGTGGGATTCATACACCAGCCGATGATCGTCATACACATAGATAAAAACTATGTGAACACCTCGGAACCATGTATCGTCGTCCGTGAGGACGGCGGGTTCCCAGAGTGGGTTGATGAGTACGTGATTCGCTGCACGGGTTGTGGTCACGTCGTGGGTCACGTCACTCATCACCCACAGCAAGACGAATACGGTGCGTCCACAAGGGTGGAGCTAACATGAGCGAACATCGAGTGTGGATACCGATAAAACCCCAAGTGAAAGAAAGAGCCCGCTTCCGTTCAAGGAAGCGAGGCGGACCCTACACCCCCGACAAGACGGTAGAGTTTGAGAAAGCGGTGCGTCGTGCGTGGACAGACAATCATCTGGAAGGACCTCTCGGGGTCGTGGTGGAAATCCACTCGGACGGGTTCTGGGTTACGGTCTACGAAACCATGGAATCGGTTCGGCCTGTGGGAGTCCTCGGGGATATCGACAACTATCTCAAATCATTGTTCGACGGCCTACAGCCGCACAAAAGCGACGAAGAGGGTGGCCTAGGTGCGTTTGCCAACGATAAGCAAATTGAACGAGTCGAAGCCTTTTTTGTTGGAGTACCCAGAAAAACCGTTCAACGTAGAGTACAGCGGTCTCCACATACAGTGGAAGCCGCCACGGGAGATTAGGGAGGCGTACATGGGAAAGGTGACAACCTATCTAGTCCAGGTGCGACCCATCAAACCGAACGAACACTACTTCCAGGGTGCAGCCACGGGTCAGGATGACGGATGGGGCGGGTATGACATAGTGCATACCGCCCCCCAAGGGGTGAACAAAAGAGTAGACTTCCCTGTTATCATTGGAGAAATGTACGAGGACGACGAAGGCAACGTCGAATACGAATACTATCCCGTGAAGAACGATACGGAGAAGCCTCGGATTTTGCCGACGTTGCTGAAAGAGGAACATTACGAGTTTCAGATCGAAGCGCCAGGACGGTTTATTTTGACGTTCAATCCGATTACCCGTGAAACGTATATCGCCAAGGTGTCGTGATTTTCACGTTTGAAAGAAAGGTTTGAAAATGGATGACCCGATCGAGATTATCGAACAGTGGTTGGACACCAAGCCGTACACGCTGTGGGCGACATGGGACTTATCTCAGCCAGAGCGTAAGCGTCTGGCGGCGGAATGGTTCGCTAAGGAAATAGTGGACTTCAATTCTTGGATGGGCGGAACGCTCGGGTGAGTAAACCACAGTACGCCATCCAATACATACGGCGAGGAAAAACGTTCACGATGTGGTACAATTCTCATTCACATGAGAAGGAAGAGATAATCGCTAGGGCCAAGTTTTTGTGGAGGAATCGAGACGAGAACAAGATTCTCGGAATATGCGTCCTTGAATTCAAGGAAGATGGGGTTGTGTGGCATGGCGGCAACGACGAAGAAGAAGTCGTTCAAGGACCAGCCGTGGAGTCAAAGGTTTCAAAGCCTAGGAGACGAAGCCGAAAAAGCGTTTGAGGCACGGGAAAAGAAATGGGCACGCAGCGGATGGAACCGTCCAGAATTCACAATGAACAAAATGCCCAAAACGATCTGCTACATGCCCGACTACGTGATGGACATAAAAGGGTATCCCGCCTGGGTGGAGGTCCAGGGGTGCGGTCAGGACCAGCTATTCAAGTTCAAGGACGACAAGCTGGCCGCACTCAAGTGGTGGCAAGGTATGTCCCAGATGAAAGTCTACTTGTGGCTTTGGGACGCTACAAACGAACGTGTTTTTTTTCTGACTGTAGATGATCTGTGGGCTATGACGGTTCGCCCCACCATTCTGGGTGGCGACCGTGGCTCTTATCCTGAAGGTAAATCTTATGTGGCCCTGCCCACGACGGCATTCGTGGAGCTGGGCTATGGACACGGAACGTAAGGACACACAGGATCGTCATGAAATACCCGTTGGAGTCAGATACAATCGTGACCAAAACGATCGTCGCCGTCACGGATCACTTGTGGACAATCGCCCTCTTCATGGACCGCATCAGCGACCCCAGTCGGAACTGGAAGCGATTATGCAAACTCCACCGATGGTCGATCCACAAGTTTCATGGGATGAAACTCCCGTAAGCCATCTAGGCGAAATGCTTGCCATACTTGACCCGAAGGAACGCTCTGTGGTAGAGTTGGTGGTCATCGGACAGATGACGCTATCCGAGGCTGGTTGGTGGCTTGGCTTAGAGTATGGGCGTAGCCCGTTCACGAAGCAATGGGTTCAGGTGTTGGAGAAGCGTGCGTTGGCGAAGCTGAGAAAGACGTTTGGTTTCACATGGTAGTCGATGATGGGGAAGATATCATAGATGTGCCGATCACGTTGGTGGAACCGTTGACACGGAACGTGGACGGCAGCGCCACGTTCCGCCTATTCGGCGGACCATTCCACGGGCAGATCGTCAGAATCTACAATGACAAACAGATGGCGTATGCACGGGTGGTGTTCGACCTTCATGGGGAACCGTGCGTATACAAGATGAGCCCGCCCGCCAAGGGCACTAGAGGTAAGTGGGTTTACATGTACGATCCCGATGATCGTACACCGTTAACGGAGACGGAGAAGGGTGACATTCCCGACCCAGAAGCGGCTGACAGATGGATGAACTATTTAGCGTTCAAACGCCTTCAGGAAATCGAAAAGTTCAACCGCACACGAATCGAATGGGAAGGTGAAATAGATGTCGAAGCAAGCGATGGGGAGTAAAGGACGCTCCATGGTGCTAGTAGACACTAGCGACCGTGAAGCACGTCCGAAAGAACCATCGTTCGGGGATTGGGAAAAGCGGTTCGATCTGAAGATTGATCTGCTCCGAACGGCGATGAAAACCAAGTACGGCCTAGAGCTATCCGATCTTGAGGCATACAAGTTTGCTGCGTTCTCGCAAGAAACCTGTATGGCCCGAATCGTGTGGTCAACAGGTGAGGATCAACAGCTACAGTACATTCTCACGTCCGCATCGTTCGATGCGACCGAAAGGTTCCTGGCGTCTAGAAAGGGCGAGTTCCGTCCCCCCACTGGGCCGTCCTGGGAGTCTCCTGAGGCGTTCGAGAAGGACTTGCGGGGCGAGGTTGCACCGTTGGTGCAGCCCGCCAAGGGTGCGTGGACGTTGGAAGGTGGGTACCTGTGACCCCAACCGAGTTGACCCGTACCCTTCTTTCAGGTTTGAAAATTAGGGCGAAAGCTTTCGGTTTGCCACGGGCACACGTTGACAAGTTCGATGAGGTTCTGGTAGCTATCGACTTGTTGGAGAAGGCAGAGGAAAAAGATGCCCGCAAGCGGGACGCTAATCGAGACGCCTAGTGACGATTGGTGGCGTAAGGTTTTCACCGAAGCCGAATACGAAGCGTTAGAGTCGTCGTTCGCCAAGATCGTTGACGAGTTCTTCAACCCAGATGACGACGGAGAACCCATCTCCGTCGTTGTCATGGTTTCCCGCACCAAATTCATGGAACAGCTACGGGTATTGGCTATGGCCCAAAGCGACGGGTATGATGTGGAAGATATCGGGATTGCGTTCGCTCAGGAATATTTTGACAACAACGATATCCCGTTCGACACGGAAGGGTCTCGGAATGCGACAGAGTTCTACACGCCGTTTGACGAAGAAGAACCCGACGACGATGACTAGATGTAACCAACGTCGATTCATTCCTGGGAGCATTTCTAGCACACATAAGCTAGGTTTGTGGGAAGATCAAGAGTGTAACTTCGATTACGTCACCCGAATTTTCAACCGTGAAACAAACGAACTAGTGTCAGAAACTGTGCGCTGTACGAACTGTGGGAGGGAGCTAGAGTGATTGAGGGCTGTTGGGTTGTTTACACTCACGATTGGCACACAATAGTGAATACCGTATTCTTGGATGAGCTTGAAGCTCGTCGGGAAGCGATGAGCAGATACGGTGAAGTGAAGTTTGTCAAATGGGGAGAAGAGATACAATGAAAAACTGTGCGCTCACCCCAGGGACGCCGATCCACGCACCATGCCGCCACTGTGGACACGTTTATGCGGTCCACACGTTCCCCGATGGCAAGTGTTCGATCTGTGAAGTCAAAGAAGAAATCCTTTCAGAGATACGCCCAATCATGCTGTACGGTAGATAGAACGAGAAAAGCCGCCCCGTTGAGGGCGGCTTTTTCACGTTTGGGATTAGCGGAATAACCGCACTTACCAAATTACTGAAGCACCAGCCAAGTGTTAATCGCCGTCTTGACGATCGTACGAGACGTGACGGTGGCCACGGCCGCAGCCGCAGTAACCGTGACGGTCGCACCAGCACCAGCGGTGATCGTGCAAGTACCCGCACCAATGTTGCCCAAACGGACAATGTAACCGATCGGGTAAGCGACCGTGGCGTTAGCGGGAACAGTGAACGTGGTAGCACCAGCGTTGTTGATTGTGTAAAGCACACCACCAACCGCAGCCAAAGGTGCCGTTGTGGTGTCGAGGACGAATGAAGCCGTCTGAGCGGAAACGTATGCGTTTCCACGATCTTGGGCTACGCCCGTAGTCTGTTCGGAAATACCAGCCATTTTGTTTTATCCTTTGTTACGGAGGATGGGTTTGTTTATTTAGCCCTTACGCCAGATAGAAATAAGGGACACTTTGTGCTGCCGTATAGGCAGCAGAAGTAGCGGGAGCGGTAGCGGGCGTAGTAAGACCCAGGTTCGTATTATCGAACCCGACAGAAATCGGGACGATAGCCGAAACGCCAGTGGTCATAGTTGCCTGAGTGAACGAGGGCACGGTGCCAGCAGCAACCATAATTCCCACGTAGAAGAACCCCGAATACGGCACAGTCCAAGCCGACGACAAAAGCAACGTCTTGGCCTGGTTAGCATTCCAAGCCGTAGTGGTATCGTCAACCGTGACCCTAATGAGGACACGGTTGAGGTCTCGGATAGAGAACCATTGATTGGTGGGAGTCACGGCAGCCGTGGTGGCAGAAACGAACGTGATACTTCGGACCACCATGCCCGCCTGAAGATAGATCAGGGCGACCTGCTCACGGCCACTCAACAGGAGTGAACCGTTCGCTATGTGGGAGTTCCTGGGTAGACTCTGAGCCAGTGCTACGGTGGGGGGAACGTCCTCTACGACTCGCACGGCGGTTTCGCCAGCGATACCTGACGTTAGCTCGCTCAAAGCGATGAAGTTGGGGTTGTTAACGCTCATCGGAACCTACTGCAAGGTGACGTACGGCAAAAGAGCCGCCACCGTGTACGCAGCCGACACAGCAGGCGCTGTGGCGGGAGTGGTCAAACCCGTGTTGGTACCATCAAACCCTGTGACGATCGGAGGCTTACCAGAGACCGCTGTGCCAGCCGCATAGGCGACACCGAGTAGGGTGGGCGGAGTGGCGGCAGCAACCATACAGCCAAGATAATAGAAGCCGCTAGTGGGCACCGTGAACGGGGCCGTCAAAGCCAAAGTCTTTTCCGTCACCGTGTTCCAAATGCCAGTAGTACCATCAACAGTAATCGCCTTCAGGTTTCGGTTCACGTCACGAATCGAAAACCACTGATTGGTGGGCGTAGTTGCAGCGGTCGAACCAGACCAAAACGAAATCGACGTGATAACCGTACCAGCATCCAACCAAATCAGAATCACCTGTTCCCGACCAGACACAAGCGAAGCAGGCAAGTTCGCAAACGGCGTCGTGCGTGGCAGCGTAGCAGCCACAGCACCAGCCGAAGGCAAACCCGAAGAGAACGGTTCGTAACTAACCTTGGTGGCCAAACCCGAGTTAAGCTCCGAGATGGCAACAAAGTTAGGGTTGTTAACAGACATTAAGACCTGCCGTTACGACCAGTGGTAGCAACAGCCGTCACGGGACCAGCCCCAGCCGTCACACGCACACGCACCTTGGCAGCCGACACAACAGGAGCGTGAACCGAGTTAGCCAACGAAGCAGCAGCAGGGTTGAAACCCGTCACCGCTGTCG
>Ga0105248_10000702_pt1 | contig 37860 bp, 32 predicted proteins | sample KBSS34metaG_FD_81524 | JGI IMG/M metagenome (GOLD analysis project Ga0105248, IMG submission 81524) | Switchgrass rhizosphere microbial communities from Kellogg Biological Station, Michigan, USA - KBS S3-4 metaG | ecosystem: Host-associated > Plants > Roots > Rhizosphere > Soil | place...
AATGCTTCCCTGGCTCCTTCACTGGCCAGTCTGGCGGCCAGTGCGTGCGAAATACTTTCATCTATATTTTCATCAGCAGCTATATTTTCTCCACCGCGTAAGTGCAGCAAATATTCGATATTGCCCATGGGACCTTTGATCGGCGAATATGTCAGTGCCGCTTTCATTGGTTTGAGAGAAAGCGCAAATGAGATTACTTTGTCCAGTACTTCGATATGCACATCAATGTCGCGCACGACGCCACCCTTGCCCACTTTTTCCCGCCCCGCTTCAAATTGGGGTTTGATTAAGACAATAAGCTCAAAAGCACGCTGGTCCAGCAGATCAATCAGGGCCGGAAGCGTTTTTGTCACTGAAATGAAAGATACATCCATTACCGCCAGATCGGCTCTTTCGCCCGCGTCGCCATAAAGTTGCTCGGCTTTTAGATTGCGGATATTGAGGCGCTCGAACACAATGACGCGCTCGTCCTGACGCAGCGACCAATCAAGTTGGCCATAGCCCACGTCCACGGCATAAACCAGGCGCGTACCATTTTGCAAAAGACAGTCGGTGAATCCACCCGTCGATGCACCGGCATCTATGGCGATCCGGTCTTTGACGTCTATGCCGAAGTGAGTCAGTGCTCGCTCCAACTTCAGTCCACCGCGGCTGACATAAGGGCAGAGATTGTAGCTTTTGATGATTTCTATTTTTGCGTCTTCGGCTATCGCCGTGCCGGCCTTGGTCACTTTTTGTCCATCCACGAGGATGGCACCATCCATGATGGCAGTGCGAGCGCTCTCGCGACTGGGGAACATGGCGCGGCTGACGAGCAGATTGTCCAGTCTCTCTTTATGTTTCATCTAGCTTTATGTTTCATCTGGCTTTATGCTTCATCTTGTCAATTTACTTGTCAATCTTGCTTTTCACGCTGCTTTTCAATCTGCCTTGTAAATACGATTGTCCCGGATTATTTGCCCCATGGCCCCGAGACTTGTAGAATAGCAAAACAGAAAGTTCATGTAGGCTATCTTGGAGCAGACCTGGCTGGATGAAGACACCGCCTTGAAAGCGGCTGCCCCGAAAGGGGTTGGGGGTTCGAGTCCCTCCTGCTCCGCCACTTTTCAAAAATGCAAATTTGGGTAGGCATAAGCAATTTAGAGCTGACAAGCCTGGATCTTGCTCAAATTGAGTTAACGTCCCAGACGCCCATGGCAATTAGTGCCTCCGGGGCCAACGGTCCTGCTGGCGCCGCCGTAGCAACCTTGAATGGTCTGTCTACGATTGTCTCCTCGACTCTTAAGTTTGCGCCGACGGGGTCGGGTCTGCGTGTCTCTTCGATGGCCACAACCGTCGATGTGCCCGACAATTGTCTGCCGATTTTTGTCAAAGCGGCTCGGGCCATCCGGGTGCAATCGTTGCACCGGGCCGGAGGAGAGGCGCATCCGCGCTATCCAGGTGATCTGCGCATCGAGCGTAAGGGTAAGCACCTGCGCCTATCGGCACGCATGGACCTCGATCAGTATCTACGGGGCGTCCTTTCTTCAGAAATGCCCGCCAGCTATCATGCTGAAGCTCTCAACTGCCAGGCCCTGGCTGCCCGCACCTATGCCCTCAATCCGCGCATTTCGCATGCCGTGGACAACGTCAATGTTTGCGATTCGTATCTTTGCTGTCAGTATTTTGCCGGCCTGGGAGGCACTATTGATCCCCGTATAGAAAAGGCCATCGATGGAACAGCAGGTCAGGTGATTGTCTACAAAGACAAACCGATCTTGGCACTCTTCAGCTCCAATGCCGGCGGCCATACCGAGAACTATCAAAATTGCTTCTCCGATCCGCTGACCGGGCGCTTCCCACCCGAACCCATCCCCTATCTCAGCGGTCGACCCGAAGGGAACTATCCGGGCCTCAAAGCAAAAGTGGGCAGTGAAGAGTTTTTGCGTTATTTATATGCCGCTAAAAAGGCCAACGATACAAACGTTTGTGCTGATCTCTTTTCCAGTAAATTTGCCTGGTCCGTAAATTTGACTGCGGACCAGCTGGAATCACACATGCACTTTGTCATTGATGGTTTGGCCGCCAATAAAGACACCGCACCATTTGTGATACCACCGGCGCAGTCCAGGAAATTTGGTCATATCAAAGGCTTCGAAGTGATCAAACGTGGCGTCTCCGGCGTGGCCATCGAACTCAAGATCAAAACCTCTTCCGGCGATTGGCTAGTCAAAAAAGAACTGGTCATACGCAAATTATTTGCCAATCCACAAGCTCATGTAGCGCGCCTCAACAGTGCTCGCATATTTTTTGATCAGAGTGTCGACAAACTTGGCCTTCTATCCCATGTCACGGTAAGCGGACTGGGCTTCGGCCATGGCGTAGGCTTGCAGCAGACGGGCGCCCAGGGTTATGCCCTGCAAGGACAGAAGTACAAAGAAATAATCGCGCACTATTTCCCCGGCACCGATACGGCGACCGTCTAAGGTATTTGAGATAAGGTTGTTAGAGACAAGCCTTTAGAGCCTGTCCTACCTAGAGACTAGTTAGAGACTAGTCGTGGCCTGCGGCTTTTCAACTTTCACTTTTTCGCCGGAAAGTTTGACTACCATTCTCAGCTCGACGCCTTTGAATGCCGGTACGTCTTTGAACGGGGCCGACGCTGTAATGGCGTTTTCCAGAGCGCTTGAAACTTTCTCGATGTCTTCATCGGTAATTTCTTGTTTCTCCAGACGCTTCAAATTGCCGTCTTTGTCGACTCCGACCGTCAAACGCACTTTCCATTTCCGGCGCGTCGATTTGTCGGTCTTCTTCATTTCTTCCTGGGCCCAGTCAGGCAATTCCAGATTGCTCTTAACTTTGTCCCGCACCTTGTCAAAGAAAGCTTGTATGTCTTCAGCCGTAGCCGGCTTTTTGACTGAGTCTTCGTCGTCGTCGCCGGCATCGGCAGCATCCGTGCCCGTACCTGTAGACGCAGCTTCAGTCACGCTCTTAGGCGTGCCCTCCGACTGCCCCAACTTAGAACGGTTGGCTTTGGCCGTGCGATCAACTGCTAACTGGTCGATTGTGGCCAGGGCGATTTGATGGTCAAAACCAGCTGACGCCTTGGGATCGTATTTTTGACCGACTACAAGGAAGGACTTGCCCGGTTCGATGCTGGGGAAGGCAGCCAGGAAGACACGTACTTCAGTGCCTTCTTTGTCGCGGCAACGGTCGGGAATCCATTTGATAGTGGAGTCGCCGAGTATCTGCTCACCGTGTTCCAGGATGTTTTCTTCGGGCAGAGCGGTCAATACATTGCCGTCGGCCATGTAGGGAGGCTTACCGGCAAAGGCGGTGAGATTGGCCACAGGAGACATGTCTTCGAATTGGACGAAGAGCAACTTCTGATTGGTGCGCTCGGAATAGGCGCCAAAAGAAGGCGCCGGTTTGGTCAGCTCGGTTGTGTCTTCATACCACCAATCGGGGATGGGGGTGACTTTGAAGCCGGCCGACTTGGTGGCCAGAACTGTTGCTTTGTCAGAGCTGTCGTGGGTTTTGGGTGTGGCGATAAGTTTGTCCAGTTCGGGGTTGCCGGTGCTGGCACCGGGGACCGGAGCGGCCGCCGGCTTGGGCAGCATCATCAGGGTCATAAGGAAGAGCGGACCCAGGACTGCGGCGGCAATAATCAATTGCTTTTTGGTCAGACCCGTTTTCTTCTGCACCTGCATCAGTGTTTTTTCGGCCTTGCCTTTGACTGTCTTGGAGTCCGGCTCGGGCGGCGGCGCTTCGATATTGGCTCCGCAGCTGGAGCAGGCGCCGTAATTGGAGTTGCTGGAGAAGCAGACGGGACAGATGATGCGTTCTGCGGTAGGGTCGGCCGGTGCTGTTTGTTCGGCATCGAGCTTGGTGCGCAGCAGACCGAGACCGGCTTCTTCACCGTCGGCGTCTGTGCCGGAGCGCAATTTTTTGGTGCTCATGTCGAGCAGGGCGCCCATCCACATAAACTGCCAGCACTTCACGGGCGGTGCCGGTTGGCCGGCTTTGACCGTTTGCGGACCGCTGTGTAGACCGATAAGTTTGTAATCTTTGAGAATCAGTGCACCGGCTGCCTCTACAGGCACGTTGACTGTGTGCAACATATTCTTGGGTTGGACGGCGCTGGCTGAGCCGAAATAGTTGCCCTGCAACCAAACCGGCTTGGCCGAAAGAGGATCCAGATAGAAGGCCTGGAGATTATCCCAGTTGTGTACTTCAAAGTCCGTGTGCGAGGTGAGCGGATTGCCCAGTGTGCCGTTGCAATGTAAGGGTGTGCGCTTGTTGATTTGTGAAATGACACCGCGATTAACGAGTTCGCGTATGGCAACTAGACAGGTGTATGTGTCCGCTGCGCAGCGCTCGGCCAGCTTGTCCAGGGTGAGATAACCATCGAGCGCTTCCCAGAGACGACCGGCCATCCAGCGAATTTCTTCCGAAGAAGAACCCGGGTCGTAAGCCTGTACAACTCTTTGATAGCGGCCTTCTTTGCCGCCCAGACTGTTCATGATGCCCGGCACTTCGTTGGCGCGGCGCATCGCTTCCCAGACCAGACGATCAGCCGGAGCGCCTATTGGTGCCGTTTCAGGCCAGGGGAATTCACCCTCTGGTTGGAAGGCAAATCCGGCGGCCGGTGTGCGCAGGGCCAGCTCGAAGAAAGCGTAAGCAGGCGGCAGCTCGACCTGCCGATAATAAACGATGGGAATTGTATTGTTGGCAAGCTGAATGCGAGCGATAGGAATATTGTAGGCGTCGATCAGGGTGAAGAGACCGCTTCTGCCCTGTTCAAGCAGGCCGTTCAGCACTTGAAGATATTCTTGTCCGCGAATGTTGCCGGAGGATTCTATACCTTTATTGGAGAAGGGCAAAGACATCGCCCGGTGCAATTCGGCAACCTTTTCCGGCATCAACTCGGGCATGACCGAATCGACAACCAGTAGAGCCATGTCGTTGGGCAAAGTGGGCAAGAGCTCGCCGGGGTAGCCGTTTTGAGAGAGATAAGCCTGACGAATCAGGGGCTTTTCAAATTCATTGTGCAAGCCAATGGACTTGACCGCCAGGGTGATGTCGGGGTGGGGGAAGTAAATAGAAAGTGCCCAGGGACACTCTGTATAGTGGAAAATTTTGCCGGCAGTAGTAACGAATCTGCTCTTGGATACCAGGAAGCCCTGGGCCAGGAACTTAGGCGGATTGACCGTCCTGTCCATGACGAAGCCTATGGCGTTGGCCATGTCCTGTTCGAGAATTTGAAAACTCATAGAATATGCTCTTTGTTAACTGCCCCTCAGAGTCGGTTATACCACACACTGAAGCGCCTTTTGATGGCAATAGGGACAACTGCAGGCAGGCATTTTCCCGCGATTTTACAAGTGCTATGGGCTGGATATATTGGGACTCTCGACCGCCGTGCCAAGAGGGGTGTTATTAAGACAGTTTGCCTTGATCGCCCCGCTGACGCTCGTCCAGGTCGGAGGTAGACAATAGCGACAGGGACAATATCCCTGGGCAATGGCCTGATAGCGGAAATGAAAGCGAATCTTTTTTGACGCTGACATCACTTTTGCAAACGGACAGCGCGGTCGGTGAAATTTGCGCGAAATCAAATTGCCCTGGTACTTGTAGGGTAAAATTTCGGCGATATTCTGCTCGGTATAAGCATTTTCAGCAGAGGCCGCCAAACATAGGTGCGGATCTAAGTAAAGTCCAGCCAAAAGGCCGCTCCCGGCAAAAAGCAGGAAGACCAGATACTTATCGATACGGGTCATGCTCATTGAGAGTAAGACGTAAAATCGAGGACGGCAGTTCAAAATTCTCTGGGGGTGATTTGTGACTTTTGACAATTCCGGCCACTCCGGCCCAGGCAACAGTCAGATTCAGATGGCTCAGGCCCGTTCTTTGCCTTCGGCTGTTTACCAGGAAAGTCTTGCCAGTCTCACCGACCTTTATCAATTGACTATGGCGGGCGCGTATTTTCAGTCAGGCTCGCACACAAAAGAGGCAGTCTTTCATCTCTTCTTTCGCAACAATCCCTTTAAAGGCGGTTTTGCCATCGCCTGCGGCCTGGCCTCGGCCTGCGACATCATCAAAAATTTTCACTTCAGCGCCGCCGACCTGGAATTTATCGCAGAGCTGCGCGGTGATGACGGCAAGCCCTTGTTCAGAGCCGACTTCATTGATTATCTGGCCAATCTCAAACTAGAAGTAGATGTGGATGCCGTGCGAGAAGGCGAGGTGGTTTTTGCCAATGAGCCTCTAGTGCGGGTACAGGGCCCAATTATTCACTGCCAATTACTTGAGACCATCCTTCTCAACATTTTTAACTTCCAGACTTTGATTGCTACGAAAGCTGCTCGCATCAAACTTGCCGCTGAGCAAAAGCCGGTTCTGGAGTTTGGTTTGCGCCGCGCCCAGGGTTTTGACGGCGGGCTGTCGGCCAGTCGGGCTGCTTATGTCGGCGGCTGCGACGCTACTTCCAATCTGCTTGCCGGACGTCTTTATGGTATCCCGGTCAAAGGTACACACGCCCATTCCTGGGTTATGTCATACGACGACGAACTGACTGCTTTTCAGCAGTACGCAGAAGTTATGCCCAATAACTGCATTTTTCTTGTCGATACATATGACACCTTAGGCGGTGTCGCTCATGCGATCAAAGTAGGCAAATCGCTGAGAGAAAGGGGCCATGATCTCTCCGGTATCAGGCTGGACTCGGGCGACCTTGCCTACTTGTCCTGCGAAGCCAGACGCATGCTCGATGACGAGGGTTTCAACCAGACCAAAATATATGCTTCTAATGATCTCGATGAAGTAGTTATTGCATCACTCGTCGATCAAGGCGCGGCGATCGATGTTTGGGGTGTCGGTACAAACCTTGTCACTGCTTCTGATCAACCGGCGCTGGGCGGTGTATACAAGCTCGGTGCCATTCGAGATCCCGGTCAGCCCTGGCGACCGAAACTAAAATTGTCTGAGCAGGTCGGTAAGATTTCCAATCCCGGCATACATCAGGTGCGGCGCTTCTATCTGGGACAGGGAGGGGGCGATCGCAGTTATCTGGCGGACATGATTTTTGATACTAACACTACGGATAGTTCCAGGCCGCCTGAAGCTCTAATCGTAGACCCTGTTGATTACACAAGGCGCAAGAGACTACCGGTCAAGGCTCAGTTTGACGATCTTTTGCAGCCGGTTTTTCGCGCCGGTAAGCAGGTGATGCAAATGCCGGATCTGGATGCTGTGCGTGAGTTTCGGGCCAGCAGACTGGCCGGATTTCACCCCTCTATCAGAAGACTGCTCAATCCTCACCAGTATCCTGTGGGATTGGAAGTCAATCTCAATAAAGCAAAAATGGAATTGATACTGAAAGAACGTGGCCATCCAGCCGAATAAATGGCCCAATTAACTTGAGCTAAAAGGATCGGGGCGTCATGGTCAATAGTCTACCGCTGCGCACCGGCAGCTTAGTGATGTCGGGACCGGGAACAACGGCCAGTGCGGGACTTTCAGAGTCACTAGATTCGTAGCCGGATGTGAGACGATCTTCAATGCATTCCATCCAGCGAGTGAGAACGATCAAATCCTTGCGTCCTTTTTCGTTCAATTTTTCTTTGAATGCTTTCAGCTGGCGATAATATTTGATCAATGTCGTGAACAGTCGAAACGATGCTTCCGTCTCGCTACTGCCATAACACGAGAGTCCAAGTTCCGGTACGCCAACAACAAATCGATTGTGGGCTTGCCATAGTTTTGCTGATAGAAGCCCATCACTAAACGGGAGAGGCACTTCTCTGGCAGCGTTTTTAGTTGTTCGCGTCATCCAATAATGCTCATAAAAGTCTTATCTGCGAATCATACTAGTATAGCTCTGATTCTCTTGGCGTCTAGTCTTTTAAATGTTGCTGCAATACTTTAGTGCAATAATTTTTTGGAAATTTCTTCCATACTGCTCTCAAATAATTGATCTGAATTTTTTTCATCGATCGCTAACCAGAAGATTTCACTGTTAGCTCTAAACCAGGTCAGTTGCCGCTTTGCGAGCATATTGGTGTGGGTGGCCGACTCTTCAAATGCTTGTTCGAGAGAATAATTTCCTTGTATGTAATTGACATACTCTTTATACGTTATTGCATTCATTATTGTTTGCGTCGCACCAAATTGCATATAAATAGTACGCACTTCTTCCAAAAGTCCTTCTTCAAGTTGTGCCGCAATGCGTTGTCGGATGCGACTCTTGAGCATCTCACGATCAATCGCGGTCAGACCCAACCAGAGTACGCGATAGGGGACGTCGGCAATTTCGGCTGCTTGTGAAAATGGTTTTTGCAATACTTGTGAAACTTCAATCGCGCGAATCAGCCTGAATTTGTCATTGCGCCCTATACGATCGGCAGATGTCGGATCGATCGGGCGTAGAATTTCGCGCAAGCTTTCTACTCCATCGCTCTCGGCTTTGACGTTGAGCTCGGCCCGCAGTTCAGTCTGCGGCGCTACTTCGGGCATTTTCAATCCTTCTAGTAGAGCGCGCGAATAAAATCCGGTGCCGCCACAAACTATGGGCGTTTTGCCGCGAGCGCAAATATCGGCCAGTACCGCAGTAGCTTCTTGTTGGTAATGAGACACAGTATAAACTTCGTCCGGCGTGGCCACATCGAGCATATGATGAGGCACCTGGGCCTGCTCCGCGGCTGTGGGCTTGGCCGTGCCTATGTCCATATATTTGTATACCGTGCGACTGTCACAGGCCACGATTTCGCCCGAGAGCTCCTGAGCCAATCGAATCGACAGGGCCGTTTTGCCCGAGGCCGTGGGCCCAACCAGGGCAATCACCCAGGGCTTTTCTCGGCTCATCAGCTTAGGTGCGAGAGTATCTGGGCCATAAGCGAGCAAACAGCCAGGCCTATCCAGAACAAGTAAACCAGACAAAAGACAGGCGGTACCACGAGGGCGATCATGGCCATTTTGATTGTGCTTGTGCGCAACGAAGTCTGGAAAGCCAACCACTGTAATAGGATGAACCAGACAGCCGGTATCACTGCCAGGGCCAGGAAATTATTGCCCAGTGCCGTCTTAAAGCAGGCTATCGGTGCGAAGAAGGCAAAAGGCAGGTAGGCCCAACCGGTTGCAATAAAGGAGTTGCCCACGCTCAGTCTGTTGCCGCGCAGCCAGATGCTCAAATAATAGAGAATGAAGGCCAGTACCAACCAGTTGAGCAAATTGCCCGTAACGAAGCCCAGGGCCTTGATTATGCCTTCGCCGCTATCGGCTGCCGCGCCGATTTTGATGCCGGCAGGCAGCATCAATACACCCAGCACCAGGACAAAAGTCAAAAATAGATTGGCTAACGACGGTGGGAATTTTTTGCTGTCACTGAGGATAAACAGTGTTTGCCTTGGGGCTATGAGCATGCCGTAGAAAATATCGGCAAAGAGGGCAAAGGGGCTGGAGTAGCCGCTTTTTGCCTCGGCCTGTGGGGCACTAGTAGCGCTGTCTAGGCTGTCTGGTCTGGAGCGGTTGGAATATTCGGATCGGTCGAATCTATCGGATCGCTCGTCCGTCATCGCCCAATCGGTCTGACTATCGATTTTTTCTTCACCGCTGAATACTTGCTTGAGCGCGTAGGCAAGTTCTTCCGGCTCGGTGTGCTCAAGGCGCTTATTGGGCTCGACTTCGATTTTGTCGGCATTCACATCTGCAGAAACTTGAGCACTAACATCTTCGTTAGTTTTGTCGCCCACGTCTTCTTTTTTTTCTTCGTTATTGCTCATATCAAAACTATTGCATGAGCCACAAAGGCTGCTTGCTCAACTTGGGCAAAAGGCTTGTGGGGATTAGTTCCAGAGTCGCTTCCTGGGAACTTGGCGCGAGCAGTGATTTGCTTTCTAAAAGACTGGCTAGAAATCCCTCCGATGAATTGTCATCGACCGGCAGGTCTGCTGTGAGGGTGTAGCGCTCCTTGCAAATCTTTTGCAGCAGGGCCAGGGCATCTGTGTAGGAACCGAGTTCATCTACGAGACCTAGTTTCTGCGCCTGGCGTCCACTGTAGATGCGACCATCGGCAATTTTCTTGACTGTTTCGATAGGCATCTTGCGTCCTTCCGAAACCGCGGTCGTAAATTGATCGTAGGAGTCCATAATCAGGGTTTGCAAAATGTCGTGTTCAGCCGGTGTCATAGGTCGGTACGGCGAAGCGATGTCTTTGAACTCACCGGATTTGATCACAGCGGGTAAGACACCAAATTTGTCGGCAAGACCTTTGAAGTTGATCAAATTGATGATCACGCCGATAGAACCCGTCAGTGTGCCGGGATTGGCCACGACTTTGTCGGCGGCGCAGGCTACATAGTAGCCGCCCGAAGCTGCCACATCACCCATCGACACCACTACCGGTATGCCTTTCTTCTTAAGGGCCATCACCGCCTGATGGAGTTCCTGTGAGGTGGGCACAGTGCCGCCGGGCGAATTGACCCGCAAAAGAATACCCTTGATTTTGTCGTTTTTGAGGGCTTTTCGCAGGTCCTTCAAAACAGAATTGGATGAACCGGCCGATGAACTGAAAACACCGGCATCAGCTTTGTCGATGATCATACCCGTGAGCTTGATCACCTGGATGCGATCCTTGAAGCGCATCGTGAAGCTGTCGCTGCCGCTGGAAGCGGAGCCATCGCTGGATGATGTGCTTTCCTTGTTGAGATTTTGCGTTAAGACTGCCGTAGGCACGGCAAGGACGCAGAGGGCCAAGATTATCCAGACAAACCAACGTTGATTTATGCGCACGATTTACAACTCAATTTTTATGCTTCCAAAGCCCACGTATTCTCTAATGGGTAGTTCTAGAGTGTAGGTTTGGTCTTGCCGGCGACCACGGGAGTTTCCTCAAGCATTTGCATCTCGCGGGCTATATCGAGATCCAGCTTGTCGACAGCTTCGGAACCGGCCATATCCAAAAGATTTTGTCTATAGCGGTGCACGTCGTCGGCAATTGTTTCGATATCGCGTTTCTGCTTACGCAAGGTATATTCGGTTTCCAGAGGTCTGGAAGTAGATTCTGCGGCCATTGCTTTGAGATCTTCGAAGTCCGCTGTGGCTCTCTGAATTTGCACTACGTTCTTTTTATAGTCGCGGTAGTGATCCACCATGGCGTCGGCAGTGTGTCGCACCATTTGATAGAGGGCAATCATTTCTGACTGATTTAGTACTGCTTTTTTAGCGTTCTTACCTTCCACGGCGCCCGAAATTTGACTCAACACCTGGACGGCACCATTTTGCATGGCGTAGGCGCCCTGACCGGGCATGACCGTACCCATTGTGCCGACGCCGGCATAGAGTGCGGAAGTGACGAGACGCATCAGCACCGTTGAGGTGTGTGCACCGTCCGAGCTGGGGATAAGTTTCTGTACGACAAACTGAATGTCCGGGGAGCGTTGCAATGTCGCTTCCCAGAGTTGTGAAATTTGCTTTTGTTCGCCGTTTTCGAGCATGGCCGCTTTGCCTTCAATTTCAGCGGAAGAATCTGTCAGTGCCAGTGGCTTCAGACCCTGCTTGTCGGCCAGGGGCATTACATTATCTGGAGTGACTGTGACGTCCTTGCTAGCGACCTGTTTTCCATCTTTTTTCTTGGCCGCTTTAGCGTCGGTTTTGACTTTGGTGGTCACTGCGCTGATTGCAGGTGCTGCCGTAGTTTCTTCGCCGGCAGGGCCCTTGGGTACAAATTCATTCTTGCTGCTTTCCAGCTCGTATGGTTTAGTCTCGGTGGTACTCGAGGTCGACTCGGCCGTGCTGTGTCTGATGCCGATTTTTCTGCTGCTGCTGCCCGTGTCTGCGTCGTCGGTTAATTTGAGGGCTGGCAAAACCGTGCCCGGTTTGGGTGTGTCACTACCGGCGGTGTCATTCAAATCACTGTCGTCGAGGGAGCTGTTAGCCGGCAATTGCAGGGCTGTACTTTTCTTAGGTGCGCCGTAGGAGGCGGGCACCATCACTACCTGATTGACCAAACAAAGCGAGAGGGCTGCGAGGGTAACTTTTACCCCTCTTTGCGAAACGTTAGAGAGCATCAGTACTCGATCCTTTAGCTTGGGGACAGTCATGTCGACTTGATGACGTCTAGTGGCCAAATTAGTTTCCCGGGCGCACTGGTCCTACCAGACTGGGGCCCACCATAGACCGAGCAACTATAGCACGGCACGCCCTCTTTGAAAGTTACCTTTTGTCAATCTCAATAAGGCTTACAGGGGTTGTAATTTGGAGTTTTTGAAAATTTTTCTAAGGTAGCCTGAATGAGCTGTATCTAGTGTTTCTGCTAGTGCTTCTGCATCGCTTTCATGGCATACAAAATAATCCCGACAAGCACCAGCATTGTCGTCACCTGATCAATGGTGGCGGGCATATTGGCGGCTAAAACTCCGGGCTTGCCCATAAATGATGCGACGTAATAACCCTTAGCGATCAGAGCTATCACTGCCGTTGCCATCAGCAGTGGTGCCATAGAATTGGATCCGGCGGGCGCGCCACCGCCGCTCATACCACCGGAAGCGGCATAACCGCCGCGGCCGACGGGCAGATTGTCGGCTTCATCATCGTCTTGATGCAGCGCAGCCAGTGTATTTTTTGTACCACGTCTGTCATTGCCGCGCGTTTCCGTGCGGCGATCGCTGAAGCGACTGCGGCGATCCAGTGGACCGATAGGATCGTCCGAAACATCACCCAGGAGCTTGGATCCGCGCATGCCTTTGAGCTTTGGCGCTTCTTCTTCTCCGCCGTCGGCATCAAATTTGGTGCCTGTGGCACGAGGACTTGGTTTTGTCGGTGCCGGTAAAGACGATGATGCAGGCGCTGAAGCGGATGCTGATGCGCCTGAGCCTGGGGTAGGTATCTGAGAAGATTTTGTATAGGGTTCAGCCACTACTGGTGGCGCAACCGCGGCGGGATTAGGAGGCAGAGCCTGTTGATTTGGTCTCGTAGACGGTGCCGACGGGGCCGGAGGCAGGGGCGCCTGATAGCCATAACTATATGAATCGGATGTAGCTTGCTGCATTTGATTTGGTTGCTGCATCTGGCTGGAGGGCTGCATTTGACCAGCCTGCGCCGGCATGTTGCCTGTTGATCCTGGATTGCTTGGATTGCCCGGATTCCCTGGCTGTCCGGGCTGTGAGCCAAAACCAGGTGGTGCCGGAGGAGCCGGGGGCGGACTGTAAGCCGGTTGCTGGCTGGGGGCCTGGGGGGCCGCGATGTTCGAAGCAGACGGGGCGGGATTGGGCGGGAAAGGCTGATAGTTGGGACCGCCCGACAGTGCGAAGTTGGGTGCACCGCCTGAGGCTTGGGTATAGGGACCCTGGACAAAAGGGGCCTTGGCCGGCTCAGGCACATTGACTGGAGTTTGAGCCGGAGGCTGTACCGGCTGAGGGGCCTGTTGCTTTACTTGTTGTTGCTGCTGTTGCGCCGGGTTCGGCGCGTGGGCCTTGGGCGTGCGCACTGCAAGAAGCGGTGAACGTAGCACCGTGGGGTCATTTATCTCTTCTGCTACTTCTTCAAAAACTTCATCGTCATAGTAGTCGTCGCCACCACCGCCGCCCAATATCGGTGAACGCAAGCGGCCCGGTTTGCCTGCGGGCCTTTGGCCACCGCGAGGGGCATCATCATAGTCGTCCATGTCTCCGCCGCTGCCACCCAAAAGTGGCGAGCGAAGACCTTTAGCTCCAGTGGATTTTTGACCGCCGGTGCCGCTCTGGGCCGTCATCTGGCCCGGATCGTGGCCATCATTGTCGTCGTGGTGCCGGTGGGGAAATTCTGTTTTTTTGTTTTTGCCGCCGCCGAAACCTTTGCCGCGCGGCTGGATATCTTCTTCTTCGTCCATGTCGTCCAGGTCACCGCCCAGCAGGGGTGAGCGCAAGCCGCCCCGTCTTTGACCGCCGGTGCCGGCTTGAGACTGGCTGGACACGCCGCCCCCGCCCTGACCTGATTTGACTCTTTTAAATGCTGGAGAGGGTGCGTCGTCTTCATCCAGGTCCGCGCCGCCGCCACCTAAAATAGGCGAGTGCAGGCGCTGTCTTTTGGGGGCTTGCTCCGTCGGTGCCGCTGCTTGGGGTTCGGCAAAAGTCTGGCTTGGCTGCATGGGCGGGGGTGCAGACTGTAATCTGCCTCCGCATTCCTTACAAAACTGAGCCGCCTCATCGTTTGCTGCCTGGCAGATCTGGCACTGGATCACTTGCATTTCCTCATGGTTGCCTTGATAGCACTATAAACTCGCGAACGTAACGGCTGTGTGAAGGCTAACAAATCCTACTAAACTGTAACTTTAATTAGCTTACTGCATCTATATATTGAAAGTTAAGGTGTCTCGCGGCGCTTTTGCGGAGAAGTCAAGTGGCGAAAGGTTATGACCTGGTCTATTCCTGTTGATTTCTTTGACGGTGCTAATTCTTTGCAGGCCGGTTAGGTGTTAAACTCCACAGGTTCGTGCCGCTTGACTGCTTGTACTACTTTCATTAGATAAGTACAACGTCCAGTCAAAGCTAATTTTGATTTTCGATTAGTGATCCTGATGACGTAAGTTCTGGGGACGAGGATAAAGAGATTGATGTTCGAAGCTAATTTACTGAGCAGCAAAAGTCGTAAGTTAACTGCCGCACGTGGCATGTGCCTGGCAGCCAGTTTGATGCTGGTTATGGGTCCGGCCAATGTGGCCCTGGCCGCCTCCGATGCCAATCTCAATTTCAAAATATACAGTCCGCAAGATCCCCCAGCCGCTGCTTCGTCTACCAAATCGGAAACGAGCGAAACCTCCACTGAAGCTGCCGTCGAAACTCCGAGCGCCACTAGCAGTGGCTCCACGGCAACCGAGGCACCAAAGTCAATATTTGAAGAGGCTACACCCACCCTCGACACAACTCCGGACAAACCAGCCGGTGCTCTCGGCAGCGATGCCGGACCGGACTCCGAGGCCGGCACCGCCCCTGCTACCACAAGTAAAACTACTTCCACGACCACTACTACTGAAGCCGCCCCCGCCGCTGAATCAACTGCCGGCTCCGAATCAACTGCAGAAGCAACAGCCGGCACAGACAAACCCAAGGCTGAGAAGAGTGACAAAGTCCTGCAAGGTTATATTCGAGTTGTCCCGACAGGAACAAAAATCCCCATCGTTATGGATACCGCTGTAGACTCAGATACAAGTCAGGAGTCGGATGAATTTTCAGCCCGTACCTCCGAAGATCTGACTATAGACGGCAACACCGTTGTCCCCGCCGGTTCGGTCATTAAGGGCCGTATCGCTCAGCTCAATGCACCCAAGGCTATGAGCCGTTCAGGATCGGTGGCACTTAAGTTTGACTCCATCACCACCCCCGATAATCGTCAGATTCCGCTTGTGGCAAATATCGTCGCCCATGGTGGCGTGGTCCACGCTCGCCGCGGTATGAAGGACGTAGCTATAGATGTCGGCACTGTATCGCTGCCCATGTTGGCCGGTCTGGCCATCGGCTTCCTGGCCGGCAACAGCAACAACAATAACAACAACAATACCAACACCAATAACAACAACAATAAGAAAGTCAGCAAAGCAACCGGCGCCATGATTGGTGTGGGTATCGGTCTGGCGGTTGGTGTGATTATTTTGTGCGCTAAAAAAGGTAAGAAGGTAGAAGTCAGACCCGGCGACGAACTCAAAATTGAGTTGGCCGAAGATCTGCGCATGCCTACAATGTAATTCGGCCTTTAAATAGTAGCCATTGCACCTGTCGCAAGTTTTGGGACTGGGGTAAACCCCGATGCATCTCTAGCGAAGCCACCGAGTCAGCCTCAGCAAAAGGCTGGCTGTATGCCGCTTGCGTAAGACATATAGTTGGGAAGTACGCCACTTCTCCAGAGAGCAGTCTTTATGCCTATCTCAGCGCCTCCGCCAAAAATTTCGCCCAGGCAAAAATATATACCGTCTCCCGATGCCGCCGGACTGTTGTCCTTTCTCTTGCCGGGCTTAGGTCAGGTATGGAGCGGAGAGAAGCGAAAGGGCGCGCTATTTATGCTGGCCCATACAATCAACCTCTCGGCGTTATTGTCTATTGTTTGTGCTCCTTATGTATTGAGTTACATAGAGTCATTTGGTCAAAGCAACCATATGAAACTCAATATTGAACTCAGCCATAGTTTTTCGGATCTCGGCCCGGGCTCTCCATCGTCGCTGATACTGGCGCTAATGCTCTTATCGTTTGCTATGTTTGCGGCACGTGATGCTTTCGATCACAACGCCCAAAAAAGACGTCAGGCTATTTATCACGACTATGTTTTGAACATGCCTGAGGCAACGTCAGGCTCTTATATTTTCCATGTCAGTTTCTTGCTGGCCTGTCTTGTTCTGGCCTTCTTTTTCCTGATTCCACCTGCTCCCAGATCGCAGGTGACAGTAATTGAGTTTCAACAAAACGAAGAGAACACCAGAGAAAAAGTAGTCAGCAATAAACGTGCGGAGCACGCTTCTAAAGCCGCTGGTCATCACGATCCGCATAAATCAATAGAACTCTCGGGCGCGAGGAGCACCGCCCAACTGAAATCGCAGAGTCAGAGCAAGGCTAATCTACAAGAGACTCAGAAAGAGACTCAGAGACAGACCCAGCCGCAACCGGCCAACCCGTCGCCCACTAAGGCTGCTGAACATCCTGTTAAGGTGGCCGAGCAGCCGGCTCCGCCCTCGCACGTCACCCCAATTCCACATCCTCAGCCGAGCGTGCACGCGGTCACTGGACCAATCCCTACGCCGACGGCGCCTACAGCGCAGCCCAAGTCTAGCGTGCCCCTGCCTGCCGTGCCGCAATTGACCGCCGCCATGCCGCCTCGGCCACAGATGCCTTTGCTGCCTGCGCCTACTGTAATCGCACAATCAAGATTTGCACCAGCACCGGTGGCGATCAGTAAAATCGCTATGGGTACTCCGGGTCCAGTGCTTCCGGCCAGCGCCGTTAAGGCGTCATCTAATTCCGGTAGTGGTCTCCCCACACCAGTAACAGTCAATACAGCGCGATCGAATGGCACCGTAGGTGGTACCAGTAACGATCCCAATAATGGTCTGGTACCTATGCCGCTTTCGACCAGAGGACCAAGTGGCAACAGTCATGGGTCAAATGATGGTAGTCTCGATGGACCAGCCCCGAGAAAATCTGAGGGTAACCTGGCAAGCGTGCCCGGAGTCGGACCCGGACCGATTGGCATTGGTCGGCCTATATTAGGCAACAACCAGAGCGGCGCCCGGCCGGATAAAGGCAACAGTATCAATACCAACGCCGATCCCAATAACCGCGATGGCAACGCCATTGATGTTGGCGTGGATATAAATTGGTCGCCCTACATGGCTGACCTGCAAAGACGTATCAAGCGCTGTTGGTTTCCTCCCCGGCACGGGGAAACCAAGAGGGTAAAGGTAGTTTTCAGTCTGACTAAAAATGGGGAGCTGATAAATTTGCGCCTCGTTAAGTCTTCCGACTTGCAACTGGCAGACAGCGCCGCCCTTAAGGCCGTAGAAAGTGCCGCACCTTTCAGACCGTTGCCAGTGGGAGCCCCGAGTTCGGTGGACATTGAATTCACCTTTGACTACAACGTTTTTGGCGGGTCAGGTTCATTTTCGCGCTAATAATTACCTGGGGTAAACCCTGAGTACGGCCTAGCCTAAGGCTGGCAGCAAGAGAAGAAGGAAAAGGATATAGTGAAATTCGGCAATAAGCCGATGTGACATTTTGGTGCTTGATAGGGGTTGTAAATTGGTCAAGGGATGATAAGCGAGACCTTAAAAACTGGCTGAGACTTTTGTAGCCATGGGGGCCGATGGGGGCCAGACACCCCACACACCTGTGCTAAACTCTCTTAGTTATTTGTTCTCGTTCAAATCTTTTACCAGCCCATTTCTAGACGAGCACTACCCGAGAGCTCACTTTTGATTTGTAGGAACTTGTTTAGATGACCAGTGTCGCTCCGAAAAATAGCGGATCTCAAAGACCTCAGCAGGATCCTAACTCCGTCAGTATCATGTCTCTGTTGCTGCCCGGACTCGGTCAGATGGCCAACGGCGAGCAGCGTAAAGGCGCGTTATTTCTTGTTGTCGGCGTAATCAACTACATCACGCTGCTGGCGCTGATTATGGCGCCGAATATTGTGGCCTGGATTCTACAGTTCAGTACTGATCACAGCATGCGTCCTAACCAGGACCTGATGACTACGTTCAGCCAACTGGGTTTCCCGTCGCCGGCGTCGATTCTAATTTTCCTTTTGTTTGTCTCTTTCTCTGTCTTCGCGGCCCGCGATGCCCATGACAAAGCAGCGCATCTCAAACGTCAGGCGATATACCATGACTATGCGATGGAGATGCCCGAAGCTACGTCCGGCTCCTACATATTTCATGCCAGCTTTTTGTTTGCTTGTTTCATTCTCGCTTTCTTCTTTTTGATTCCGCCTCCGCCGCGTTCACAAGTGACGGATATTGAATTTATTCAAAACGAAGAAAACACCAAGGAACCGCCCAAGACTCAAAAGCGCGCGCAACACAATTCTAAGGCCGGCGGAAAGCACGACCCGACCAAGCCTTCGCAACAGCCGACTCCGGCTCCGAAAGCCCCTGCTAAGCAGACTCCTGAAGCTAAGCCGCAGCAGCAGCAAGCCAAGCCAGCTCCCAGCCCCAGTCCGTCGCCTTCGCCTCATCCGACTCCGACGCCTTCGCCGCATCCTTCGCCGACTCCGGCTCCGCATCCTTCGCCTTCACCCAGTCCGACGCCGTCACCATCGCCTTCTCCCACTCCGACGCCGTCTTTCATGCCCAAGATCCCCAATCCTTTTGTGGCTCCCAGTGCCGCTCCCAGTCCTCATCCTTCGCCGGCGCCTTCGCCGGTGGCGATGCCTAAAGTCGGCAGCCCGACCCTTGCTCCCATGCCGCGCGCCGGTGTCGGTGCAGGTAGTGCTCAGGCTCCAGGTCCTGCTCCCTCGCCTATCTCTGTAGCTTCCAACAGTGGAGCCGCCGGTGGTGGTGGACCGCCCACGCCGGTTCCAGTCGGTGGTGGCGCTACATCTAAGGGCGGCGGCGGCGGACCAGCTCCCGCTCCAGCTCCCAGCAGAGCCGGTCGCGGCGGTGGTGGCTCAGCAGGCGGCGGTTCGCCAGGTATATCGGTAGCTCCATCGGTCGCTCGTTCGGGCGGTGGTGGCGGTTCCGGAGACCAGGGCAACCCAGATGACGGCCCCGGTCGTCCCTCGGTTGAAGCCCGGAAAGACGTCGACTTCGGTCCTTATATGGCTGACTTGCAAAGGCGTATTAAGCGCGCCTGGTTCCCACCCAAAGGAAATGAATCCAAGAGGGTGAAAGTTGTCTTCAAAGTGCACAAAGACGGGCAGATGACCAACTTGCGCATTCTGATTTCAGCAGGTTTACAGATAGCCGACGCGGCAGCTCTAAAAGCTGTTGAAAACGCGGCTCCATTCAGACCCCTTCCCGATGGCGCTCCCAATGACGTCGATATCGAATTCACATTCGACTACAACGTTTTCAATGGTGGTGGAAAGGGCGTCTTCCGGCAATTCTGATAGAATCATCAAGTTGTCCAACCAGTGTCATGTTCGGTATCAATTCGGTAAGTGAATAGGAGCAATCGTTAGAGCATTATGGAAAGCAAATTCCTCAGCTATTTCCTCGAGTTTATGGTGCATGACTGGTTCGCCTCGGTGCCCATCTTGATCTGCTCGATTTTTACCGTAGCCGTTACTGTTGAACGCTACATGTACTATCAACAAAATAAGCGTGACGTAACGCAGTTCATTCACCAGTTGCAGCGCGATCTGGAAACAATGAACCTGCAAAAGGCGCAACAAACCTGCAGCCGCCTCGGTGGCGTTGTCGGTGAAGTCGCCGAAGAAGGCGTGCGTTTGATGGCCGATCAAAAAGAAGATTTCTCCAAGGCCTTCGACATCACCGTCGGTCTGGTCACACGTAAGCTGGAAAAACATCTGGCCGTACTCGGTACCATCGGCGCCATCTGTCCCTTCCTTGGACTGTTCGGCACCGTGGTTGGTGTTATCTTCACCCTGGACATGCTGGGAGCCGCCGGCGGCGGTACACCGGTAGTAGTACTGGGTGTGGCTAAAGCTCTTATCGCGACAGGCTATGGTCTGATTGTGGCCATCGCGGCGGTTATCTTCAACAACACCTATACAAACATCGTTAAGGGTTTCAACGACGACTTCCTTCTGCTCAAGCTGTTGTTCCTCAGCTTCGTGGGCAACCAGGGCGAAGCCGGCGGGCACTAACACTAAAGAGTCCGCCCCTCAGGAGGTAGTTTCCTATGTCTATGGGAAGTGTCGGTGATCAGTTCACCGAGATTAACGTCACGCCTCTTACCGACGTGTTCCTTGTATTGCTCGTAATCATGATCTTGATTGCTCCCCTTATCGATAAGTCGGAGCTTAAGATCAAGCCGCCCGAGACCAAGTTTGCCAAGAAAGACGAAGCGACCAAGGGTATCAATATCGACATCGACAAAGAAGGCCAGCTTGCTATTAATGGTCATTATGTGGCTGCCACTGATAAGCAAGTCGTGATCGACACTATCAAAAAGCTTGTTGATGCAGTACCGGATAAAAACGCTTTGCACGTCACGCTCAATGCCGATGGCGACGCTAAGCAAAAATTTGTAGTCGAAGTTATGAGTGCCTGCGCCGCTTCCGGCGTGACCAAGATGCGCGTGGCCACTCAGCAGCAGACAAACTATTAGTTACTTGTTTTGGCAAAAGCACCGGACATTCTCTTAGGGCTTATTGGTAAGTCGCTTGGACACTCGCTTTCACCTGTTATTCACGGGGCGTTTTTTGACGAGCTTGGACTGAGCGGTCGCTACGACAAGATTGAGATTGCTCAGGAGGATAACTGGGCATCCAGGATAGACCGGCTTGCTCAGGACGGTTATGTCGGTTTGAATGTCACCATTCCCTACAAGTTAGACGTTATGCCTGCCTTGCCCGACCTCGATAAAAGCGCTGTTCTCGCTGGTGCTGTAAACACAATCAGAATTGATCCTGAGCCTGTTACTGGTTTTAATACCGACGGCAGTGGACTGGCTGAAGCGATTTCTAAGATGAACCTGGACGATCAAGTCAGTACCTCAGGCGATTTAGGCTCGGCCATGATTTTGGGCAATGGGGGAGCGGCTCGTGCTGCTGTTATTGCGCTTTCATCACTGGGATACAAAGGACTGAAGGTCCTAAGCCGAAAATCGCAGAGCGCTCAAGTGATGCTCGGTGACATTCTTAACGGCGCAGACAGACTCAGTCTTAAGGAAAATTGTTCGAATGCCCTGGTCTGTACTTTTGATCAATTGTCTGGTCTTGATACTGGTGCGATAGGCGATCTGTCGCTTGTGATCAACGCCACGCCCATTGGGCAAAAAGACGATTTTGTTCCGGATGAACTGGTTCGTTTTTTTGAACAGATCGGAGACAAGAAAAAAACATTTGTCGATCTGGTTTACGCTAAACAGCCAACACCACTGTGCAAAGTGGCTCAGGCTGCTGGTTTTGGCAAGGTGGAAGACGGCAAGGAAATGCTCATCAATCAGGCGCGTCTGGCTTTTAAAATCTGGACGGGCCAACTGCCTGATGGCGAGCTGGCCCGTACGCGATTAAATGAAATGGCTTAAATCTTAAAAGGGGCCGCCGTCGAAGAATATCGGCACGAGCTGCATTGCCAGTCCCAATTCACCTTCGATTTGCAAAACGCCTGAGAGCGCCGCGGTCATAGCCGACATGCGACCGGTGAGAATTGCTTCCAGATCATCAGCTTCGATGGCGATCTTGCAATCGCAGGGAGTGGTGGAAGTGGCTTCCTTAATATCGCACTGCCCGTCTTTGATGGAGGTGAGCCAGGCTCCGCCGTTTGGACCTTTTACATGGATGAGATATGTAGCAGTCAGATTGCGAGCTGCTTCCGGTTTGAAACGTCTTCTCAGCTCTTCGATTGTATTAGTTGCCTGCAATTTAAATTCCTCATCAATATCAAAGTCTTTTCGTAACCAGTCTTACTGTAAGCTTTGGGTGGCACAAGATTATAAACCAAGCACCGCGCCATTTGCCGCAGATGAAATAAAGAGAGCCTATGGACGACGACCAGAATAAATCAGAAGGCAAACCTGAGCTCAAATTTAAGGCTAAGAACTTCAGCAAAGGCGTCGGCCAGGGCGACGGCAAGGTCGATGGAAAGCCTGATGGAAAAATCGAATTCAAGTCCGATGCCAAAGCCTACGAAGCTCCTTATACGAAGCAGTATCTTGCAGGTGCAAGGGCTAAAGGGCGTCGCAATTTCTCCGATATATCCCGGGTTTTGCCGCAAGTGCTGCGCAAGTTGGGCCTGGACAGCCGCCTCAAAGAACAAACTTTTATGAACCTCTGGCCGCACATCGTAGGCCACCCCTTCGGCACGCTCAGCAGGCCGCTCTTTATAGATAACGAAAGGAACATCGTTGTAGCTGTGCGCGACGCCTCCACAGGCCAGGAGATGACCTTTGCCAAAGTGCAATTGCTCAAAGCTATTCGCCAGGCGGCGCGCGGCGTAGGCATTGAAATAACCGGTATGCGCTTCGATTTGAAACGCTACAACGAGGGCCCGGTTGATCCGATTATCGAAGTATTGCCTGATCCTTCATACGGTCTGCCTGAGCCTACGGCAGAGGACCTGGCCGCGATTGTCGTCACTCCTGAGCAGTATGAGGAAATTGCCGCCCTCGGTCTTTCTTATAAGGAAGCGCAACCCGATGCTGCCGATGCGCTCGTAAGCCGCGTGCAGAGCCTGTTTGAGAAGGAAATTCGCCTGCGCACCTGGCGTGAGGGCAAGGGCTATCCGCGCTGTTCTAAATGCGGCGACGTTACGCCACGATTACATGGGACAACTTTAATCTGTGCCCAATGTTTCGCCGCCGGTATGTCCTGAAGTGCTTGCACTGGCTATATCTTAGGGGTTGTAAGTTGGGCGCCAAGATGAACAATCTCCTACCTTGCTGCTAAGGCAATTGTTCCTCGTGACTACTGTGATATTATGGCCACTCTTGAGAAGTAATGACTCCCCTGCCCAAAGCCGGTAGTAATGATCAGGCTGCAAAACGTCAATAAAAACTACGGCGGTCGCCCCGCCCTATCCAATGTCAATTTGCACATAGCATTAGGCGAGTTTGCCTTCCTTGTGGGGCCTTCCGGCGCCGGTAAATCAACACTTATGCGTTTGCTGTATCGCGAAGAAGTGCCGACCACCGGCAACGTATTTATCGGTGGAGTCAATCTCAACCGTTTGCATGCCGGACAGATACCGCTATTGCGCCGTCGCCTCGGTATTATTTTCCAAGATTTCAAACTGCTTTCCAGCCAGACAGTGTTTAACAACGTCGCTTACATTCTTCGCGCCCTCGGTGTGGATGAAGGCGAAGTGGCTAAGCGTGTCAATTCCGCCCTCGCTGTCGTAAACCTCGAACATAAATGGGATGCTTATCCCTCAGAGCTATCCGGCGGCGAACAGCAGCGTGTGGGCATCGCCCGCGCCATCGTTAATGGCCCGCCCGTCCTACTTGCCGATGAACCGACCGGTAACCTGGACCCGGCGACCTCGCTGGAAATCGTTCAGTTACTTGAGCGCATCAGTCAGCGCGGTACAACAGTTTTAATTTCCACCCATGACCAACCGATCGTCAACGCTATGAGAAGGCGTGTTATCGCCCTCAAAGGCGGCGAATTGGTGGCCGACGTCGACAACGGTATCTACGAGCTGGAGATGTCCTGATCATGTTGAGATCGCTGAGAATTTTCCGCCGCGTTTTGATTGAGACCGTTCTCGGGCTCAAGGCTTCGGGCTGGTCCAACTGGCTGGTTGTGAGCATCCTCTGCGTTGCTCTCACCATATTTGGTGGCGTCCTTCAGTTGACCATGACGATGAAAAATCTTGTCAATGCCTGGGGCTCACAGATTGAAATATCGGCTTTTCTCAATGATGGTGCCGATCCTAAGAAGGTAGCCCAGGAAATAAGTCAGTTTGCTGAAGTCAAACAAGTTGAAATCGTCACCAAGGATGTTGCCTGGCAGGAAATGCAGCACAACTTCAAACTGGGTGTGCTCAGCAATCCCTTGCCTAACACGCTCCACATCAAGCTCTCCAATCCGGAGCAGGTGGAATCGCTGGCACCAAAACTGAGACTGCTGCCGACGATCGAAAATATTCGCTATCCGCTCAAGGTGGCTAAGAAAATCAACGACATTCGTCACTTCCTGGAGATTGCCGGATTCTTTGTCACCGCCGTGCTTTCGGCGGCCACCCTGACTGTTATCGGTAACACTATCCATCTAGTAATTAAAGCCAGACTGCGCGAGATTGAGATCTTGAGTCTCATGGGCGTCGGCCACTTTTACATCAAATGTCCTTTCGTTTTCCAGGGAGCAGCCTACGGCGCTACAGCGGCCCTGATGGCCACCCTGATTTTGCTCGGCATGCACATCTATATTGATCCCTATGTCAAAGATCAACTCCTCAGCTTGGCACCCTTCATGCCCCAGGAGCTTGAGTACAGCATCATGCCCACGGCCATGCTGATGACTGCTCTGGGAGTGGTTGTAGGCGCAGGTGGCAGCCTCTGGACGTCGGGACGCTACATCAAGATATAGTCTGCGACCTGAACGAATCTTTCCAGGTCTTCAATGCTCTGCATGTGTCGAGTAATCATTCGGCAGGCGCCTACTTTACAAGTAAGCGATCGAGTTGTACGATAATTGTTGTACGGTTTGTGGGTTGATCATGGTTGCCGATCCCAAGAATCTTCGAAAGATAGGAAAGGCTCAAGCCAGAGAGCAATTCGCGCCTCTGATTGAGAGTCTTGCGAAGGACGGCGGTGTCATCGAAGTGACCGATTATGGCCGTGTAACTGCCGTTATGATTAGCTACAGCGATTATTTGACTCTTCGTGCTCAGGCAAAAGAGCCATTTAAGCCAAAACGTCAGCTCTTTAGCTCTGCTGTTTTAGTCGGAGATTTGGATGAGGCGCAGGAAGAAGTTTCCAGTCTGATTAGCGAGTCAATTGAACGGACAATCCGTGACCTTTGATGTCCGTTGTTTTTGTAACCGATACTCATCCACTAGTGCATTACCTGACAGGTACGGCGAAGAAATTGCCGACCAAAGTCAAAAATGTCTTTGATGACGCGGTAGCTGGAAGGAAATCGATTTTTATTCCTGCGATTGTTTTATGGGAATTTTCCATTATTGTGAAAGCTGGGAGAGTCAAGCTTGAAGTCACTCTCGATGAGTACGTCAAAGAGAAATTTTTTGCAAAAGCGATTTCGATTCTTGACCTTGAAGTCGACGATATTCTTCTTTCCAGCAAACTCAATTTTTCACGGGATCCCTTTGATACCATCATCGTAGCAACAGCTATAAGAGTTGACTGTCCACTGATAACGGGTGATAGCGTCATTCACGAAACGAAACCATGCCAAATTCTCTGGTAAAAAAGGGGGCCTCTCGACCCCCTTTCTGATTCGATAGCGTATCGAAAACCTTACTTGTTAGCGGTTTCGAGTACCTGTACTTTGGTCATTTTGTCGCCGACGCGCAGCTGCATAACAGCATCGAGTCCTTCGATTACTTCACCAACTACAGCGTAGCCGGGAGGATTGTCGAGGAAATCGGCTGGTGCCAGAGTGATGTAATACTGGCAGCTGGCGGAGTTAGGATCGTTGGAACGAGCCATGGCTACGATGCCGGCTTTGTTGTGTTTGAGATGAGGTTTCTTCTCAAGCTGGATCGTACGCTTCTTGCCTGTGGCGGGATCTTTGTAATCACCCATGCCGTTGCCGTTGGGGCAGCCGCCCTGGATAACAAAACCAGGCTCATAGCGGTGATAGGTCAGGCCGTTATAGAAGCCTTTGTTTACAAGATCAAGAAAATTTTCAGCGGTGATTGGAGCATCATTTTGGAAGACCTTCACCTTGATGGTGCCTTTGTTGGTCTCGATCGATACGATTGGATCTGGCATATTGATTATTCGATGGCAAAAGCAAAAGTGCAGCGATGACAATACTCATCGGGATGCAAAGATGTCGCCATCTAACCTCCGTTAAATATCTAACGGGGTCATTCTACCAAGAGCCCCGGCTTATAAGCCGAAACAAAAGGTTATTTTGCAAATTCAGCAGCCTGGCTTATTCTGCCCGTTTTGTTATTTGCCGGCGGCCTTGACCACAAATACTTTGGTCATCTTGTCGCCTTTGCGCAGACTTTTGACCACATCAAGACCTTCGATGCATTTGCCGAAGACGGCGTAACCGGGAGGATTGTCAAGGAAAGTCGGGGCGCCCAGGGTGAAGTAGAACTGACAGCTGGCCGAATCCGGCTCACTGGTTCTGGCCATGGCCAAAATGCCAGGCTGGTCATGCACCAGGTTAGGTTTCTTTTCCAGTCTGATGTAGCGAGTCTGGTGCGTCTGGGGATCGATAAAGTTGCCTGTACCTGTGCCGTTAGGATCTCCGCCCTGGATGCAGAACCCAGGCTCATAGCGATGGAATGACAGACCGTCATAAAATTTGCGGCCCACTAGATCGAGGAAATTTTGGGATGTTATCGGTGCATCGTGCTGGTAGATGACTACTTTGATTACGCCTTTGGTGGTGTCCATTTCTACAATCGGATCATCACTCTTCTTCTCTTTGGCCGCCTGAGCTGGAGCTGTGATTAGGCTTGAACCTAAAACCATAAGCGCCACCACCGGCAGTGTGATTGCCGAGAGTTTGGCGGTCAGGTTGAGTTTACCGATCTGGGTCCATTTAGCGTTCATTTTGATCTCCCATCTAGTATTACAACGGTTATTTAATTGAATAAATCGTATCGGGCTTGCCGACGACAGCGCCTTCATTAGCCCGTTTCAGCGCCAGGTTGACTCCAAATATAGGCACCGTCACTGTGCCGGCACTGGATGTGAATGGTGGCAGCAGTAGTGGCAGTGTCAAAGAGTTTAGAGTGGTGGCATCGGTTGCGTAAAAAGCCACCCATCCGGTCGTTTCATCCTGAGGCAGAACAACACGGCGATTGAAGCGTCCTTCTTCGATTTCATGACGGCCGCGATCCCGTCCTGTGGCTGTTCCCGGGTTGCGTTTGCGGTATTCTTGCGGTGCGAAGTTCTCATAACCGATAACTGAAGTCAGACCGAGCGAGGCTACGCCGAGGGCTCCGACTGCCAGTTTGTCCTTCTTGGTCATGACGTTTTGGTCTAGCTTGGTTATTTTGTCGAAACCAATCGGATAAACGGTCTTGCCTTGGCACTGGCCGCGAATGCCTTCGCCGAGCAGGACAACAGGCTGATCGCTGTTATTTCTGATTGTCAGTTCGACATAAACAAGTCGGGGACCTTTGTACCTGGTGAGGGGGATTTCGGTCATGCCTTTGGCCACGCCCAGAAGTCCGCCGCTGGAAGCTTTGCCGCTGAGCAGCGGGGAAATTTCGGGTTGGTCGCCGGCTTCGCGACCGAGGGTGGCTGCGCTGGCGCCGTCTACTTGTTCGGGGGCGACGGGCAGATCGGACATCGGTCCAGCCGGGATGTCGGCCTGCGAAGTACCGGTCGGTGCCAGGGGATCGGTCTTGAGCGGTAGTGGCTGCTCGGCTGCGTGATCGTGCTCGGCCGGGTTGAAGACCTCGTCTCCTTCGGTCGGGACAGCAATCGCTGCCAGCGGCGTTACTGCATACAGGGCGAAGCAATATGCAAGGAGAGCTGCTAGCCTCCTGGATTTGTATTTATGCCGGGAAATTCTCACAGATTAGTCCTTGAATTGCCCTGATTGAGGGGCTTGGTTACCTTTGTCTCTGGCCAAAGAGCTGATAGGTGACTTTAGCACGTGGAGGCTGCTGGCCATCTTTGACAATAGATATTCTCTCAAGACCCTGGAAACTAGCACCACCATTTTGAAGCTCCATTACGATAGCTTCCTGGGCCATAGTCTTGCCAATCGGGTGCTGGTAGCGGATAAAGGCCTGATTGTTCATGACCTTATAAATAGTCAAGGTTGTCTGTACGCCCTGATCGTTGGACATTTGATAACCCTGTTTGGGCGAGCCCGAAATATTCCACATATTGCGGGTGCCTTCTTGAAATAGTCCGCCGATGCCTTGTTGAAACGCCGGTTGGGCTTCGATGCCGGTGCGCTGACCTTGAACCAGCCAGGAGCCGAGGAAAGCCGGCGGCAGGGCGACGGATCTTTGGGTCTGGGCCTGGAGGCGCATAGGGGGTTGTTGGTTTTGGCTGGCGCCTGCTTGCATCGGACGATAGCCATTGTTGTCCTGGACCATCGTCCCACTCTGATAAGTGTTGTTCTGGGCGGGAGCGCTTTCTATAAACTGCTGAGCTTCAGCACCGAGTTGAAAGGGCCCAGCCTGGACCATGGAGGCCATGCTGCCAGCGGCGATTACTGCAAAAAGAAGCGCTGCGGCGCCTTTGACCAGCGCATTCGGCTTTTGGTTTTTCATGGTCATTCCGATCCTTAAGTGAGACGTGTGGATATTTCTTAGTAAAAGGGGCAGTAACTCATTCTACCCGCCCTTTTGGCACTTCGCACGTTAATGCGTGGCTTTGCTGCCTGGATTTGCGGCCTGAACTTTCACCGGTGCTTTTGCCGGAGCTGCGCTTGGGGCTGACACCGGTGCAGTAGCCAGCGTTTTCACCGGCGCCGTTGCCGGGGCTTTGACTGGAGCCGTAGTGGTTAAGGAGGCCGGGACATTGACCGGGGCCATCACCGGGGCCGTCCCGGTGATAAGCGAAGTGGCAGCACCCGATGTGGCGCTGGCACTGGATGCCGGTGTGGCCTCCGGCGCTGCCACACCTTGTGAAAAACCAAGCTCCACCAGGCGCTTGTAAGCATTTTGGCCGGTTGACGAACGCGGGTCGGCGACGACAATGTCCACCAGCGGAGAAAGGGCCTCGGGGGCCCGCAATTGTTTGATTAGAAGGTCGGCCCTCAGGAGCTGTGCTTCTCGCTTGAGCTGGCCGAAACGTAAATTCAATTGTTTCTCGGAATTTGCCTGGGCCTTGGTCTGGTCACTTTTGGCAAAAGATAGATACATGCGGTAGTGGGCATCTGCGGCGTCATTAAGCCATTCGCAAAGCTCCTGCACACTGTCCTGCATGTCCTGAGGACGGCTGACTGCGAGCATTGCCCGGAGTTCATCAAGTCTGTATTTTGTGCTGTCCACCGTAAGCGGCAGGTCTCGATATTTGCTGCCCGGGGTACTAGCTCTGCCACCAACCGCCGCAGCTGCGGCTGATAGGGGCAGTGAGCGGCCCGCCCCTGGGACTGGAGCGCTGGAGCCACCGGCTGGCGCTAATGCTGATGTCGACGGGCTTGAACCGCCGGATAGCGTCTGATAGGAGTTGTAGGACCCATAAGTCGAGCCGGCTTCTGCCGAGCTGCCTGAACTGCCAGGCACCGGCGAGCCCTGAGCCAGTACAGGCAAGCAAGTGGATAAGCTGGAAGCGAGGCCAAAACCGGCCAGTATGGCGGCATTGAGAAGTAAGGTGGGCCGATTGTGATGGTTCATCCGAGGATCCTGAAAAGGGTTTGATCGCTTATTGACGACAACAAGAACGAATTCTAGCAAACTGTTACTATGGATTCTTATGAATCGTATCGGCATCTCTCATAAAGCTCGTCCCACCCCGGGCCTGCTAGCTTTCTTCCGCCACTTGATACTGGCTCTATTTGTGCTATTTGGCCGGGTTGAGTTGGGTTTGGCGGCCTATGCTCAGGAGGTAAGCAGCGAGCAGCCGGCTGGCGGTAAAGTTACAAGTAAGGCCGCTGCAGGCCGTGCCACAGTGGCGCAATTCAATCCCACTGACGAAGCCTTTGTACAGCGTTATCTCAAGCCCTCGGAGTATATTCCGGTCTCTGAGATCAAGGCCGGTATGGAAGGGTATGGTCTGACAGTTTTCCAAGGCACCAAAATTGAACGCTTCAACGTCAAAGTAATAGGCATTATCCGCAAAGCCCTGAATGGTCGTGATGCAATTTTGGTGAGGCTTTCGGGTGAAAAACTGGGCAAAAATAATGTCATTCGCGGCATGTCCGGCTCGCCTATCTATTTAAACGGCAGACTTTGCGGAGCGCTTTCTTACGGCTTCGATTTTTCCAAAGAGCCAATTGTTGGAGTTACTCCTGTCGTTGATATGCTGGACGCTCTGTCATTTCACGATGATGAGCGCAACCGGCACAAAGTCTCATTGCATAAACGATTGCCTTATATTGAAGCACCGGCCTCGGCTCTGGCGATACCGAATGCGGTGCCCGTCGCGGGTGGTACATTGCGCATGACGCCGCTGATGTCACCCGTTTCGCTCTCAGGTTTTTCCAGTCGGGCTCAGGATTATTTAAAAGACAAACTGGGTGACGTTGGGCTGGCCATATCCTCCGGCGGTACAGGTGGCCTCGATCCATCGCTAATTCCTAAGATGGAAAAATCGGAAAATCAAAAGGGAGAGCAAAAAGGTGATCACGCCGAAGACCTACCTCACGCTCACGGTAAAGTAGCGCCTGGGGCCTCTGTTGCCGTCATGCTCACAACCGGTGATTTTGCCTCGGCTGCTACCGGTACGGCAACTGCATCCTTCGGCAACAAGGTCGTAGCCTTCGGCCATTCATTTATGGAAGGTGGCTCTGTCTCCTTGCCCATGGCCACGGCTTACATTCTGGAAATTTTGCCCAGTCTGTCGGTTTCATTCAAACTCTCGTCCCCGCTGCAGATAATCGGCACAATTTTTGCCGACCGTCCCTGGTCCGTCGGCGCCGAAGTGGGCCGCTTCGCTTCTATGGTGCCGGTGGATATTACAGTGGTGGATGAGGGCCGCGGCGTGAAAAAAGAGTTTCACTCCAAGGTCGTCAACCATCCGCAACTGACACCAGACCTTATTACAGCGGCACTGATGTCGTCTATGGACTCCACCTATCAGTCGCAGACACCGTATGTGGTGAAGGCCGAAACTGTAATCGATATCAAGGACCATAATCCTATTAACAGGATGGATCGCTTTCCTGTGAATTTTTCTGCACACAGCAACAATTCTGATTCCCTCAGCCGTCTTCGTGCGTCTGGAGAACAAGTCAGCAGCTATGTCGGCGGACTTGTAGATAGACTGATATCAAACGATTTTGAAAGAGGACAGGTCAATTCGGTCAAAGTACATCTGACTATAGAAGACGGTCGCAAGGTGACGAAAATTGATCGCGTTTCGCTCGATAAATCTGTCGTGGCGCCGGGCGAGGATGTGAAAGTCAATTGCTTGATGCGGCCGTACAATGCCAAGCCTTACACCAAACAGATTACTTTTCATATACCGCGTGACGTGCCCGATTGTGATCTGGCCATAGCAGCCTGCGGGGGCGATGAACTGGACAGCGTGCGCAAGCGCATGGGCATAAGCGACCCCAGCCCCGAAAATCTTAATCAGATAATCAAAAAAATTGAGATTAAGGGCCGCGGCGATTGTTTGTGCGCGGTATTAGCGCTGCCGCAGCAGTCCATACTAATGAATGGTCAAATGCTCAAGTCACCACCGGCGCAGTGGACCAAATTATTCTTTACCGAGAGATCCACCCGCACACCGTCTCTGGTGCGTGCCGATGAAACATACCGCGAAGTAGGCGAGACTATTGTAGACGGCAGTCATATGATAGCCGTAAGTGTCAGGCGAGCGGATAAGGTGATGAGCAAATCCCTGCCCTTCACCGTGACCGCCAGCACCAGTCATCCGTCCGACGGCGTCTATATGACCGAGCAGGCTAAGAAGGCTCTCGACGGTGGACGCAGTAAATCGGACAGCAGCTCTACCTCTTCTAGTGCTACCGCGGCAGGTGCTGTGGTCGCTTCCGCCTCGACGGGCGGAGATGCGGCACCAGCAAAAATGCCCACCATGTGGTCGGTGGCCACCGCTTTTCCGCATATGCGCGGCATCCATCTCTGGCGCCAAGATTCGGATGAGCATTTCCGTGGCGTCAAACTCGATGGCGTCGAGGTCGACAGTTGGGGCCGTCTTTCACCCGGATTTCGTGAGCTGGCTAAGATTTATCCTGACATGACGGATGACCAGAGAGTTTGGGCCGGGCTGTGTTTCAAAGGCAACTTCTACTATTCACTGGGCAATAAAATCTACCGCTGGTCGGGCAGTGCTTCCGAACAACCGCAGCTGGTGTGTAGCACGGATGGCCTGATTATCCCGGCCCTGGCTTGTGACCCTGCACGCTCTTTGCTCTATTTCGCAGGGGCGCCGGGCGATAAAATCTACTCGGTCAATCTCAGTGGCGGTGCATCTGCCGCCAATGTCGTCGCCCACATTGAAGGCGGCACCATTACTTCTCTGGCAGTCACCGACGCCGGTACAGTCTACATAGGTACAGCAGGCACCGGTCGACTCTATCAGTGGAAAGGCGGTCAGGCTGAGCTTGTCTTCGATAGTGGCCAGGCGCATGTCACCGCTCTCTGGTACTGTCAACGCGAAAATCGAATGTATGTCGGCACGGCCGAAAAAGGCTGCGTCTATTCCGTCGCTTGTGGTGGCAATGCATCGAGTGCTGTTAAAGCTGAGTATGAAACTGGCGAGCACATAGTCACCGGCATGGCTAAGGACAACGCCGGCAATCTGTATATTGCCACAGCCGGAGCCGGCAAACTACTGCGTATGGAAACAACAGGTGAGGCCGAACCTGTCGCTCTCAGTGATGCTTTTTATCGTCTCTATTACGACGCAAAGAACGACAAAATATACGCCGGTGATGGCGAAGGCGATGTCACCAGGATGGAAATAGAGCCATTGAACGGTCAGGCTTACTTCTTGCCCGTTTGCCATAGCGAGCAGGAGGCCGTTCTGGCCGTGGCCACGGATGATCAGGGCAGGCTCTTCTGCGGCACAGCAAATGTGGCGCAGCTTCGGTGTTTTGAAATTGCTCCCAGTGCTGAGCCCTCTATGCAATCGCTGGTGCATGACGGCCTGCGTCATTGCCAATGGTCGAGGCTGCGTTTGGCTGACCTTTACAACACCAATAAAGTGGCTTTTGATAAGGTTATCCGAGTGGAGACTCGGGGCGGCGATACATCGCAGCCGGACTTGAGTTGGACACCGTGGGTGGTGGCGGAGGCCGATGCTGACGGCTATGCCATTAAAACAAACGCCACGCGCTACCTGCAATATAGATTGACCTGGAAATTGTCCGCAGCCGACAAAGACGGTGCCAAACGCCGCGATACGCTGGTTTCAAGAGTCGATGTCACATATCTGCCGACCAATATTGCTCCCACTTTTTCCACCGTTTCTGTGAGATCAGGTGATGCCCTGGCCGGCAAAGTGGAAGTATCGGTAGTTGGACACGATCCTGACGCAGACAATTTAAAACTGGATCTGGCTTTGTCGTCCGATGGCGGCAAAACCTGGAAGACTGTGGCCTCAGACGTGCGCAGCCGATCGTCAGAGAAAGGCAAAGCCCGGGCTAAAGACAAAGACAAAGACAAAGACAAAGGCAACGACGCTGCAAAAGCGTCGCCTTCTGATAAGGGTCAGGAGCCGCATAAGTTACCAGCAAAACCCACGTCAAAAGCCGAGGAAGGGACGCCAAAACCTGCGGAGAAATCAACAAAAGACGCAGTAAAAGAACCTGTAAAAGAGCAAGCCAAGGACCAGGGAAAGGGAAAATTGCAGGGATCTTCCGAGCGCGACGACCCGGATACAAAGGCGGACGAGGCCGATGGCGATAAGAAATCTGCCGACGGCGATGATGAAGGCGACAAGAGCAAAGACAAAGACAAGGATAAAGAGCAAGACAAAGACGGCGGCAAGGACAAAAATCCCGGCAAAGGTAAGGGGAAGGAAGAAGCAGGCGACTCTGCTCTTAAAGCTGTCGAGAGCTATCAGCCGGCCGAAAAAATTGTCTATCAGTTGGACAGCAAAAAGGAAAAAGACGGCAACTATGTGCTGCGCCTGACTCTCAGCGATAAACCTTCCAACGCTGTAAATGCGGAAGAAGCTACCGTGTTCCGTTCAATTACAATCGACAATGGTGAACCCAAAATAGACAATCTTGTGCTGAAGAGATTTGGCAGCGGTAAAGTCACTTTGCGCTTGACTGCCCACGACGATGTTTCGGATATTTCCGATTGTTTGTATAAAATTGACGAGGGCGAAAGTTTTGCTTTGGCTCCTTCCGGCGTTCCTCTCTCCGATGCCACGCATGCGGTCTTTGAAGGTAACAATGTCCAATTTGACGGCCAGGCTAAGAAGCTAACTGTGCAAGTATTTGACAGAGCCGGAAACTCCGCCAAGAAAACGGTGAACTTGCCTTGATAAAACAACTTTTGCGCACGAAATCCCCGGAGACTCTTGTCAATGAGGCCTACGATGAGGATCGCTTGATGAAGAAGCACCTCAGTGCTTTTGATCTCATCGCCTTTGGTGTGGGCGCAACAATTGGTTCCGGCATATTCGCTCTGACCGGCACGGCAGCTGCCGGGCAGGCCGCCGCCTCGCAGGACTGGGTGCATACTCCGCTGGTTAACTTCATTTTGAACGCGCCGCTCGGCCGCGAAGGGGCCGGCCCGGCTCTGGTGATTTCATTTCTTATTGCGGCCATAGCCTGCGGCTTTGCCGCCATGTGCTATGCCGAACTGGCAGCCATGATACCGGTCTCGGGCTCGGCATACACGTTTGCTTATGCTTCTCTGGGCGAAGTCGTGGCCTGGATTATCGGTTGGGATTTGATTCTGGAATACGCCGTGGGCAATATAGCCGTTGCTGTTTCCTGGTCGGATCATTTTCTTCATTGTTTCCACGGCTTGTTTGGACAGGGGCTGCCGCTCTGGCTTTGCACGGATACGGTGACCGCCCTTTCTCGTAAAGCGTCATTTGCCCAGGGTCAACTTCTCAGTCAGAAAGAACTTTATTCCAGTCTTGATCTGCCTACCCTATTTGGCCATCAAGTGGCTTTCAATTTTCCGGCGCTGGCGATTATGCTGCTCGTCACCTGGATCCTTGTGGTCGGCATCAAAGAGAGTGCCATGGCCAATACAATTGCTGTTGCCATCAAGGTAGTGGTAGTCATTTTTTTCATCATCTATGGATTTGGCCTGGTCAAAACATCAAATTGGGTACCCTTTGCCCCCTCCGGCTTTGCCGGTATCATGGGTGGTGCGGCGATTGTATTTTTTAGTTTTATTGGCTTCGATGCGGTTTCGTCGACGGCCGAGGAGACCAAGAATCCGCAGCGCGATATGCCCATTGGCATGATCGGCTCGCTCATACTGTGCACTATTTTGTATGTACTTGTATCGTTGGTTCTGACAGGCATTTTGCCTTATCAGAGATATCTCAACGACGCCGCACCGGTAGCCACTGCGCTCGCTGTCAGCGGCGCTCCCTGGGCTCATCTGCTGGTTTCTATCGGCGCACTAGCCGGTATGTCATCCGTTATTCTAGTTTTTCAACTCGGTCAGCCGAGAATATTTATGGCCATGGCTCGCGACAGACTGCTTCCTGCTTTCTTCGGCAAGCTGCATCCCAAGTACCGCACGCCTTACATCCCCACTATTTTGACAGGCGTCCTGGTAGGACTGGCGGCTCTTTTTATTGATATCGGAGAAGCGGCGGAGTTGACCAATATCGGCACACTAGCTGCCTTTATCATCGTCTGCGCCGGGGTGCTTTTCTTGCGCCAATCATCACCCGATACGGTGCGTCCCTTTAAATGTCCGCTTGTGCCTCTCGTGCCCTGGCTGGGCATCGTTTCTTGCTTTGTCTTGATGCTCTCGTTGCCGATAGTTACGTGGATACGCTTCTTCGTCTGGATGGGCGTAGGTGCCGCGATTTATTTCTTCTATGGGTACAAAAAGTCTGCGCTCTTTAACCAGGACTGAAGAAAGCCGAAACCAGGCCCCCCCGAGCCTGGTTTCTGTTCTGGAAAAAATTGACATGAGGCTGGTCGCTATTTAAAGCTCATGTGGGTCTTTGCGAGGACCCGTCACGACAAAGTTGTCGATGGGCAGTGGATGGGCGTCGGTCGTTACCAGGGTGACGACTTCACTATTTTTTCCGAAAGCAAAGGCACTAACGCTGTTTATTGTCTGGCCCAGTGTCAATCTGCACTGGCAGCCCCGCTCTTCCAGCTGTTTATTGATTTCATCCAGCAGTTCTTTTTCAGTGCCGTTAGCCCGGGCATCGGCGAACATTTTTTCCAGTTCGCGTTTTTGCATGTCCGTTCCAAGATCTTCGCGTCTGGCAATTATTTGGACCGCACGTGCGGCGTCGATCTTTGTTTCGAACATCTCGGCGGCTTTCTCAAAGCTGACCTCAGGTAGCAGTCCCTTTTTAATCAGTTCGATACCGCTAGCAAATGCGTTGCCGCCGGCTCCTGTCAGGCCTTTCCACAGGTCGCTGTGGTCTGGCTTTAAGTCTAAATTGTTGAAAATTGCGTCTTTGGGGGTTGCGTGAGCTTTTGCGTCGACGACGTTATTGAGTTCATTAAACATAGTTTGTGCCTCCCGGCTTTGTTTTGAAAACTTATTTGGGGTTTCTTGGAATTGCGCTGCCTTCGGTGTAGGAGGTGATAACTCCTAGGAAGACTACATGGTCGCTCAAAGGGGGCGTCTGTCTGGCTTTGCCGTCCTGGGGCGGGGCCGGTACAACCAGGTCCAGTGTTTCGTAATACAAGTGTTCGTCCGTACGCGGATTGACTATGTGCTGCTCCGATATTTTTAGATGTTCATTGATTCCTCTCTTTTTCAGCTCATCGTTAATCGCACGTAGAAGTTGAGCTTCGCACTTGTCGTCTTTGGCCTCGCGTAGCAATTTTGTAAGTGCGTCTCGGTCTTCTTGTTTAGACATGGTGGGATCGGAGGCGATAATTTCTGCGGCGCGGTGGGCGCGTTCTTCTACAGTGTCCGCTTTTTTATCGCCGGTGCAGAGGTCGGGCAAAATGCCTTTGCTCACTAATTCAGCGGTGTCTTTAGCAAGTATCGTCGCCGTATTTTTGAGAGATTGGAAAAATGAAGAGTCAAATAAAATTGCCAGTCCACTTTCTTTTGGCGAGTCTTTAACTGAATCAACCGCATCATTTTTATACATCGTAGTCATTGCAGGGTCCTCTTTGGGGGGGGAATTAAAGGAGAGAAGGCCGGTTATTTATTGGGCGTATTTGTTGCTGTTGTCGCTGATGGACAGCTGGTCGACGGTCATTTGTATTCCGGTTGTAGTGACAAGGCTGAGCACATCAGTATTGCGGTTGCCGGGCCATGAATTTGCCTGCATAAAATCTCTTCCAAGTTTTAAGCGGTAGGGGCAATCTTTCTCAGCAAGATCTTTGTTGATGGCTGCGATCAGTTCTTTTTCGGTGCCGTTTCTTTTGGCTTCTTGGAACATTTCTTCCAGTTGTCTCTTCTGATAGTCGGTGCCGAGATCTCCACGCCGTGCAATGATCTCGGCGGCTTCCTTGGCATCAGATTCAATTTTGTATTCGGCAAAACTTTTATGCAGATCCAGTTTGGGCAATGTGCCATCCGTAACTAGTTTGGCCACCGCATCGAGGGCAATTCTTGCGTCCTTGCCGAGCTCTTGCCAAAATTTTTCGTTTGTAGATTGGTGAAAGACGGTGGCATCGAGAGTCTCGCTTCCATGGTCATGGACACTGGTGCCGGTGATTTTTGATATGAAATCTGTCATGGTAATCATCCTTTTTGAAGAAAACATTTTCTTGGTCAATTCGGGCGCTTGATCGGTTGGTCGCTTGCCGATTGCTCTACATTGCCAGAGCTGCCTGATATTTCCCTGACAGCGGTAAATTGTCTGAATATAAAAATGGCCGGTG